>Ga0066376_10000001_pt1 | contig 297988 bp, 279 predicted proteins | sample Knorr_S15_td_Bot_FD_77009 | JGI IMG/M metagenome (GOLD analysis project Ga0066376, IMG submission 77009) | Marine microbial communities from Southern Atlantic Ocean transect - Knorr_S15_td_Bottom_ad_5009_LV_A | ecosystem: Environmental > Aquatic > Marine > Oceanic | place: Southern Atlantic...
ACCAGCACCAGCACCAGCACCAGCACCAGCACCAGCACCAACCGCCGCGCCTGCCCCTGTTGCAGCGAGTCCTGCTGCTAGCCCAATGGTGGCTCCCTCCACGGGGCCAGAGCATCGCATCGAACGCCGAGTGCCAATGACGCGTTTACGTTCCACCATTGCCAAGCGGCTAGTGTTGGCACAGAATGAAGCCGCCATGTTGACGACCTATAATGAAGTTGATATGTCGCCTATTATGGCTTTGCGTAAACAGTACAAAGACCAGTTTGAAAAAATCCATAATGGTACCCGTTTAGGCTTTATGTCTTTCTTTGTTAAAGCCTCTGCCGAAGCTCTTAAACGCTATCCAGCGGTGAATGCGTCCCTTGATGGCAACGACATGGTGTACCACGGTTACCAAGATGTGAGTGTGGCTGTGTCCACTGAGCGTGGTTTAGTCGTACCTGTGCTAAGGGACGTTGAAGCCATGAGTTTAGCCGACATTGAAAAGGGTATTGTTGAATTGGCCAATAAAGCCAAGCAGGGTAAGCTGACCATGGAAGAAATGCAGGGTGGCACCTTTACCATTACCAATGGCGGCATCTTTGGCTCATTGTTGTCGACGCCTATATTGAATGCGCCACAAACGGCCATCTTGGGTATGCATAAAATCCAAGACAGGCCCGTTGCAGAAAATGGCCAAGTGGTGATTCGCCCTATGATGTATTTAGCCTTGTCATATGACCATCGGATGATTGATGGCAAGGAAGCAGTACAGTTCTTAGTTGCCGTTAAGGAATTACTGCAAGACCCAGCGCGTATACTGCTTGAGATCTAAGCCCGCGCTTTAACTTAAGGCCTAGCTGTGATCCAGTTTAGGCCTACTATTCGAGAAATTATTATGTCCCAAGAATTTGATTTGGTCGTCATTGGTGGCGGCCCCGGTGGTTATGTTGCTGCTATTCGCGGCGCTCAGCTAGGCTTAAAAACCGCTTGTGTAGAAAAATGGACTAACGACAAAGGCGCTCCAGTGTTGGGCGGAACTTGCCTAAATGTGGGCTGTATTCCATCCAAGGCATTATTAGATTCCACCCATAAATTTCACGATGCACAGCATGATTTTGCCGTGCATGGTATTAGCACTGGCGATGTGTCTATGGATGTGGCCACCATGGTGGCCCGTAAAGACAGCATTGTCGACAAGCTCACCATGGGTGTGGCAGGTTTATTCAAAGCCAATGGCGTCACCTTGATTCATGGTACAGGACAGCTACAAAAAGACCGGCTGATTAAAGTTACGGCAGCCGATGGCAGCGTTAGCGAACTCAAAGCCGGTAGTGTGATTTTGGCCGCAGGCTCTGTGCCAGTAAATATTCCGCCAGCCCCGTTAACTGACGATATTATTGTTGATAACGTTGGTGCGCTTAACATATCTGCAGTGCCTAAACGCTTAGGCATTATTGGAGCGGGTGTTATTGGTTTAGAAATGGGCACGGTATGGCAGCGCTTAGGTAGCCAAGTGGTGGTTTTAGAGGCCATGGACACCTTCTTAGGTATGGCCGATAAAGATTTAGCCAAAGAAGCAGCCAAAACTTTGAAGAAACAAGGTATGGACATTCGCCTTGGTGCCTTAGTTACAGGCACCGAAGTGGTCAAAAATGAAGTTAAAGTCGCCGTTAAAAAGGCCGATGGCGACACCGACAGCCTCACCTTCGATAAGTTGATTGTTGCTGTAGGACGTAAACCATATACTGAAGGCCTGTTATCTGCAGACTCTGGCGTGGGCCTAGACGAGCGTGGTTTTGTACATGTAAACCAACGTTGTAAGACTGATGCACCAGGCGTATATGCCATTGGTGATATTGTGCGTGGTCCTATGCTGGCCCACAAGGCTTCGGAAGAGGGCATGATGGTTGCCGATTTGATTGCTGGCCATAAAGCCATGATCAACTATGACTGCATCCCATCGGTGATATACACCCACCCAGAAATGGCCTGGGTTGGTAAAAATGAGCAAGAGCTTAAAGCTGAGGGTGTGGAGATTAAAGTGGGTAAGTTCCCCTTTGCTGCTTCCGGACGCGCCATGGCAGCAAATGAGACGCAAGGCTTTGTAAAATTGATTGCCGATGCAGAAACAGACCGGATTTTGGGTTGCCATATTATTGGTGGTAACGCTTCTGAGCTGATTGCGCAGGCCGTGATTGCCATGGAATTTGGCTCTAGTGCCGAAGACTTAGCACTCACTGTATTTGCCCATCCATCCTTAAGCGAGGCAATACACGAAGCCGCGTTAGCCGTGGATGGACATGCCATTCACATGGCTAACAGAAAAAAGCGTAAGTAATTTTAGTGAACTAAACAGGCAATAGAATGAATCTTCATGAATATCAAGGCAAACAATTGTTTGCTCAGTACGGCTTGCCCGTATCTAGCGGTATCGCCGTAGATACAGCAGACGAAGCAATGGCCGCACTGGATCAAATTCCAGGCGATCGTTGGGTGATCAAAGCACAAGTTCACGCTGGCGGCCGCGGCAAAGCAGGCGGCGTACAGTTAATCTCTTCCAAGCAAGAAGCTGCCGATTTTGCCAATAAGTGGTTAGGCAAGCGCATGGTAACTTACCAAACAGATGCCGATGGACAACTTGTGTCCAAGGTGTACCTTGAGCCTTGCACCGATATTGATCAAGAATTGTATTTAGGCGCTGTGGTAGACCGCAGTAGTCGCCGCATTGTGTTCATGGCCTCCACCGAAGGCGGTGTTGAGATTGAAAAGGTGGCTGAAGAAACACCGGAAAAGATTCTCAAAGCAGAAATCGATCCAGTAGTAGGCGCACAACCTTACCAAGGTCGTGAGTTGGCCTTTAAGCTTGGCTTAAAAGGTGATCAGATTAAGCAATTTACCAAAATTTTTATTGGCTTGGCACAATTGTTCCAAGACAAAGATTTGGCTTTGCTGGAAATTAACCCGCTAGTGGTAACCAAAGCAGGCGATTTGCATTGTTTGGACGCTAAAGTTGTGATTGATAGCAACGCCGTGTATCGCCATAAAGACCTTCAAGCTATGCATGATCCAAGTCAAGATGATGAGCGCGAAGCTCATGCCGCATCTTGGGATCTTAACTATGTGGCACTGGATGGCACTATTGGTTGTTTGGTGAATGGCGCTGGTTTGGCCATGGGCACCATGGATATCGTTGCCTTACACGGCGGCTTCCCGGCCAACTTCCTGGACGTAGGGGGCGGCGCGACTAAGGAACGAGTTACCGAAGCCTTTAAGATTATTCTTTCAGACGATCGGGTTAAAGCAGTACTGGTTAACATTTTTGGCGGTATTGTGCGTTGTGATTTGATTGCCGAAGGCATCATTGGCGCCGTTAAAGAAGTAGGCGTTAGCGTACCTGTGGTGGTACGTTTGGAAGGTAACAATGCCGAACTTGGCAGTCAAACATTAGCTGAAAGTGGTTTGGATATTATTGCCGCCACTAGCCTCACCGATGCTGCACAGCAAGTGGTAGCGGCGGCCGGAGGTCAAGCATGAGCATTTTAATCAACAAAGATACCAAAGTAATTTGTCAGGGTTTCACTGGCGGACAAGGTACCTTTCACTCTCAGCAAGCCATTGATTACGGCACTAAAATGGTGGGTGGTGTTACTCCGGGCAAAGGCGGTACTACACACCTAGGTTTGCCAGTGTTTAATACGGTAGCCGAAGCTGTGGACGCTACAGGTGCGCAGGCAACGGTAATTTATGTGCCTGCAGCCTTCTGCAAAGATTCCATTATTGAAGCCGCGAAATCGGGTATCAAGTTAATTGTTGCCATTACCGAAGGCATTCCTACCTTGGATATGTTGCAGTGTAAGGTAGTGTGCGATCAGTTAGGTGTGCGTCTTATCGGTCCTAATTGCCCAGGTGTTATTACCCCTGGTGAATGTAAGATTGGTATCATGCCGGGCCACATTCACTTGCCAGGTAAAGTGGGTATTGTGTCTCGTTCTGGCACTTTAACTTACGAAGCGGTTAAGCAAACTACAGACACTGGTTTTGGCCAGTCTACCTGTGTAGGCATAGGCGGTGACCCGATTCCAGGCAGTAACTTTATAGACATTCTTGAGATGTTTGAAAAAGACCCAGCTACCGAAGCCATTGTTATGATCGGTGAAATTGGTGGTACTGCCGAAGAAGAAGCAGCAGCTTACATTAAGGCTAACGTGACTAAACCTGTAGTGTCTTACATTGCCGGTGTTACTGCTCCTGAAGGCAAGCGCATGGGTCATGCTGGCGCCATTATTTCTGGTGGTAAAGGCACTGCAGATGAAAAGTTTGCGGCCTTGGAAGATGCCGGTGTGAAGACCGTACGCTCGTTAGCCGATATCGGCGAAGCCTTGAAGGAAGTCACTGGCTGGAGTTAAGTCTTAGTTGTTAACGTCGAAAAGGCCACCTTAGGGTGGCCTTTTTCGTTGTCTAGCTCACCCGGGTGCCGGCTACAGCGCCTTGGTCTGGCTCCAATAAATAGATGCCTTCGTCGCTGCCGGCGGCCAAGATCATACCCTCGGAGACACCGAATTTCATCTTACGTGGCGCTAGATTGGCCACCATAATGGTCATCTTATTGGTTAGATCTTCGGGCTTATAGCTGGACTTTATGCCTGATAAAACCTGACGCTTTTCACCGCCCAGATCTAACTCCAAGCGCAACAATTTGTCGGCCCCTGCCACGGCTTCGGCCTTAATAATGCGCACCACCCGCAAGTCCACTTTGGCAAACTCGTCAAAGGTGATTTCGGCGGCAATAGGATTGGCTTCTAGCGGCGTGTTATTTGGCGCAATGCTGGTGTTTTCCTTGAGCGCCATTTCTTTTGCTACTTCAACCTTGGAGTCTTCCAATATAGCGTCAATTTGACTGCTTTCAATGCGTGTCATCAATGGTTTGAATTTATTGATAGCATGGCTAGTAAGAGGAGTGTTGAGACCTGACCAAAGCAAGTCATCATTTAAGAACTTGGCCGCATTAGCGGCCATTATTGGTAATACGGGCTTTAAATAAATCATCAACATGCGGAACATGTTCAGGCCCGTAGAGCAAACGTCTTGCACTTGCTGCTCGCAGCCTTCTTGCTTGGCCAACACCCACGGTTGTTGATCAGCAATGTATTGGTTGGCTTGGTCGGCCAACGCCATAATGGCCTTAATGGCTTTGCCAAATTCACGATTTTCGTAATAGCCAGCAATGGTGTCTTGTTGGGCGCTAAAGGCGTCTATTAATGCAGGTTCACTGATGCTTGCACTGAGCTGGCCGTCGAACTTCTTGCTGATAAAACCTGCGCTGCGGCTGGCAATATTTACCACTTTGCCGACCAGGTCAGAATTTACCCGCTGTACAAAATCCTCTAGATTTAGGTCAAGATCATCAACTTTGTTATTGAGTTTAGCGGCATAGTAATAGCGTAAGTACTCTGGATCTAAGTGGCGCAAATAGGTGCTTGCCTTAATAAAGGTGCCGCGGGACTTGGACATTTTCTTGCCGTTTACCGTGAGAAAACCGTGGGCGTATACCGCCGTAGGTGTACGGAATTCGGCAGCGTGTAACATGGCGGGCCAAAACAGACCGTGGAAATTGATAATATCCTTGCCAATAAAATGATACAGCTCGGTGCTAGAGTCAGCTTTCCAATAATGGTCAAAATCAAGTTCTGCAGTGCGATCACAAAGGTTCTTAAAGCTCGCCATATAGCCGATAGGCGCATCAAGCCAAACGTAAAAATATTTATTTTCCTGGCCCGGAATCTCAAAGCCGAAGTAGGGTGCGTCACGGCTAATGTCCCACTCCTGCAAGCCCGAATCCAACCATTCGGCCAGTTTGTTGGCAATTTCCTTTTGTAGGCTACCGCTACGGGTCCATTGCTTTAGCATGGCCTCAAAATCGGGCAGTTTAAAGAACAGATGTGTAGAGTCTTTTTGCACCGGTGTGGCGCCAGAGATGGCCGATTTTGGCTTAATGAGGTCGGCTGGTGAGTAGGTGGCGCCGCAGGCTTCACAATTGTCGCCGTATTGATCTTCGGTGTGGCACTTGGGGCAGGTGCCTTTAATAAAACGGTCGGCTAAAAACAGCTTTTTTTCTGGGTCAAAGGCCTGGGTAATGGTGCGTGAGGCAATGTGACCTTTAGCTTCACAGGCCTTATAGATGTACTCGGAAAAAGCCCGGTTCTCTGGCGAATGGGTGGAATAAAAATTGTCAAACGACACGTGAAAGTTGGCAAAGTCCTGCTCATGCTCCGTTTGCACCCTGGCAATCAGCTGCTCAGGGGTTATACCTTCTTGCTCGGCGCGTAACATAATGGCGGTGCCGTGGGCGTCATCAGCACAAACATAGTGGCAGCGGTTGCCCGTATGGCGCTGAAACCTAACCCAAATGTCGGTCTGAATATATTCCAGCATATGGCCAATGTGAATGGACCCATTGGCGTAGGGTAGGGCACTGGTAACAAGGATTTCGCGAGCAGGGGTGTTTGTCATGAGTCTGGGTTCATATGAGTTAAGGACGCTATTGTACAAAACATTGGCGAGCACGCCTATAGTAAGGGCGTATGTTCTGCATCAAAACTAGCCACATGGCGAGGCAAGTCTAAAGCTAGATTAAAGGCCTTGCATATCTCAAAGGCGTTAGGTTTAGCTGTCGATGGAATGAGCGGCCTCACTCAAGTGACGCATTTTTTCCATGGCCAGGTCGCGCCCCAAAATACCCAGACCGCAGTCGGGTCCGGCAATAAGGCGGTGGGCATCAATGTGTTCGAGCGCTTGCAGCAAACGTTGGCGAATTTCCTCCACCGCTTCTACCCGACTCTTGGCGATGGCCACAACCCCCAGAATGATCTGTGTTGTTTTAAAGTGCTCCAGCAAGGTGAGGTCGTTGTAACGGTGGGCATCTTCCAAAGACAAGGCCATGATGCTGGAATCTTCCATGGCGTCGGCAATCTGAAAGTAAGATTCAGGCGGAGCCTTGGGGTAATCGACAGCATCGATTTTGTCTGGGTAGCCGCAGCACATGTGGGCCGTGCGTACGACTTCTTGGGGGCAATTGTGGAAGGCTCGGTCTAAGTTTTCGACGCCAAATAGTAATGCTCGGTCTGGATAGCGTGCAAATAGAGGCTCATCAATTTGAATGTGCCGACAGCCGGCGTCGGCTAGGCTTAAAATTTCGCGGTTGAGTGCCTCGGCGACGGCTTTGCCGAACTTATTTTGGTCACCATAAAACTCGTCCACCAAGGTGTCGGCCATGGTTAAGGGTCCAGGCATGGTGATCTTTACCGGCTTATCGGTGGCCTGTTGCGCACGGCGCCAATCATTGGCAAGAAATAAACGCTCGGATGTGACCGGTCCACGTACCGTGGGCAGGAACGAGGAGTAGCTGCCCTTGCGTAAGGTCTTTTTCGTTAATATGTCAAAATCGATGCCGCTCAGATGTCGGCAGTGGTAGTGGATATAATTCTCCCGCGCAATCTCACCGTCTGTGGGTATGTCGATACCTGCGTTGACCTGGTCTTGCACCGCTTGATGGGTGCCGCGGGTAAGGATGGCCTCGAAGTCGTCGCCCATGGAAGACACCGCCGCAGCCCAACCACGGGTGGGCTGGGACGTGTCTAAATTGCCAAACCAATCAGGTAGGTTAACATAATCTGGTTTGGGGTAGGCTCCAATGGTTGTGGTTAGTAATCCCATAGCAACTCCATGTTAACTTGTAAGCACTTATTTGTCTCAGCATAGCATAAATTTCAAACCGCCAAACAGGTGACACTTATTTAGCTCCCTTAAGAAGCGCGCACTGTGATTTGATGCGGCGACATGGGATTGATGTATATTTTTAGGGCTGGCCTGCTATAATTCACGCCACTAAAATGCTTGCAAAAGCGACCCCTCAGAGTCTATGGTTTAAGGAGTGTGTCTGTGGCCCTAGAGCCCATACAACCGGCGCAGTATCAGCAGTTATTGCAGGCTAAAACAGCCTCCATCCAAGCTCGCTTTGACGAGCTTGGCGAGTTTAGCCGTGGCATGCCTTTGCAAGTGTTTGCATCCAAGCCTGAATATTACCGTATGCGTGCAGAGTTTCGCTTATGGCATGAAGGCGATGATTTGTTTTATGCCATGTTTAATCCGGGTAATAAACGAGACCCCATCCGCATCGAGTCTTTTCCACAGGCTAGCGAATCAATCAATACCTTGATGCAGCCTTTGCTGGAAGCCATAAAAAGCACCCACATTTTGCGCCATAAGCTATTTCAGATGGACTTTTTGAGTAGTCAGCGCGGCGAAATTTTGGTGAGTCTGTTATACCATAAGCAATTGGGTGACGACTGGCTTGCCGAAGCGGATGCTTTACGGGTTAAATTGGATATTAATATTATAGGCCGTGCCCGCAAACAAAAACATGTGCTGGGCCAGGGTTACATTATGGAAACCCTGCAGGTGGGGGCTAAGCAATTCCATTATCAGCAGGTGGAAAACGCCTTCACCCAGCCCAATGCCAGTGTTAATGAACAAATGATCGCTTGGGCTTGCGCTAATGTGAGTGACGATATCATAGCAGCAAAGCCTGACTTGCTTGAGCTCTATTGCGGCAATGGCAATTTTACTTTGCCTTTGGCGGGCCAGTTCCGCAAGGTAATGGCCACGGAAATTGCCAAGTCGTCGGTCAATTCTGCACATTTTAATTTGGCCGAAAATAATATCGATAACGTTACTATCGTGCGCTTGTCGAGTGAAGAAATGACGCAAGCGTTGGCTGGCATTCGGCCTTTTCGACGTTTGGCTAAGGTGGATTTAAGCAGTTATAATTTCGGCACCATTTTGGTGGACCCTCCCCGTGCCGGTTTAGATCCAACCACCCTAGCCTTAGTACAACAATTTGATCAGGTGATTTACATTTCCTGTAATCCCGACACCTTGTTAGATAATCTACAAGAGCTCAAACACAGCCACCAACTTAAGCGCTTGGCCCTGTTTGATCAATTCCCTTATACCCACCACGCCGAATGTGGTGTGGTGCTACAAAAACGCGAAACATAGGCAACACCATGAGTGATTCAAGACCCGAAGGCTTACAACAGATTAAACACATAGTCGCGGTGGCTTCCGGCAAAGGTGGGGTGGGTAAATCCACCACTACGGTTAACTTAGCTTTGGCCATGGCTAAGGCCGGCTACAAAGTAGGTGTGTTAGACGCCGATATTTATGGCCCAAGCCAAGGCTTGATGTTAGGTGTTGCCGAAGGCACCCACCCAGAAACCATGGATGAAAAGTGGTTTGTACCCATTAACGCCTTTGGTGTTAAGGTCATGTCTATGGCTTTTTTAGTCGACGCTAATGCCCCCATGGTATGGCGCGGGCCAATGGCGGCAGGTGCCCTGCAACAAATGCTCTTACAAACCCATTGGGGTGAGTTAGATTACTTGTTCGTTGATATGCCACCAGGTACCGGGGATATTCAATTAACTTTGTGCCAAAAAGCCCAGATTTCAGGTGCTGTGATTGTCACCACACCACAAGATTTAGCCCTGCTTGATGCTCGCAAGGGTATTGAGATGTTCAAAAAAGTAAATGTGCCAGTGTTAGGTGTGGTAGAAAATATGAGCACCCATATTTGCAGCCAATGTCAGCATGAAGAAGCTATTTTTGGGGCCGGTGGTGGAGCGGCGTTAGCTCAACAGTACGGCACCGAACTGTTGATCAGCATGCCCCTGAGCATGACTATTCGTGAGCAAGTTGATAGCGGAAGGCCGAGTGTGGTAGCCGATCCAGACGGGCCAGTTGCACACAGCTATAGCTTACTGGCCCATAGCTTAGCCGTTAAATTGGATGGTGTAACACACACCATGCCTAGTATCTCAATAGATGAAGATTAATCAATATGAGACTGAGTGATAAAGACATTATTGCCGCCTTAGATAGTGGCAAAATACGCATCGATCCACGCCCAGAAAATAGCGTCATCAGTGGTGTTAGCGTGGATTTGCGCTTAGGCAACAGTTTTCGCGTGTTTAAAGACCATGCCCGGCCCTTTGTAGATGTGAGTGCCAGCCGAGAAGAAATTAACAGCACCCTTGAAGCCATTATGAGTGATGAAATTGTCATTCCTGAAGGTGACAGTTTCTTTTTACACCCGGGGGAACTGGCTTTAGCCGTGACCTTGGAGTCCATCACCATTCCCGATGATCATGTGGGCTGGCTTGATGGGCGCTCGTCTTTGGCTCGTTTAGGTCTTATGGTGCATGTAACTGCCCACCGCATTGATCCAGGTTGGAGTGGTGCCATTGTGCTAGAGTGCTTTAACAGCGGTAAGCTGCCTTTGGCTCTGAAACCTAAGATGACCATTGGTGCTATTAACTTTGAAACTTTGTCTAGCCCCGCCATACGCCCTTATAACAAACGGGTGGATGCTAAATACAAAAACCAACACAGTGCTGTAGCCAGCCGTATAGACCAAGACAACTAACATCGGGCTCGTTTATTGGCCACTATGGAACAAAGTGGCCAACGGATGGCCGAAGTTAGTTAAACCATTGATCAAGTTGCACTAAGTCGTCATTGTTAAGAAGGCCACTTACCTGCTTTAAACGCAAGTGATTGAGCACTAAGTCAAGCCGTGCATTGGCGAGGTTTCTCTGGGCGGCAAAGACCAATTTCTCGGCATCAAGCATGTCGCTAATATCCCTCAGTCCTAATTTATATTCTTGGTTTTTTCCAGCCAGTGAGGCCTCAACCGATTGCAGTAGCGAAGCAAATGCTTGAATTTGCTGACGATTGGTATCCAAGGTTTGATGCCAGCGCCTTACTTGTTGTTGCGTCGAACGCACCAGTGCCGCCCCTTGTTGTTGACGGGCAAGCCAATTCTCTTGTGCCTCTAAAGTTTGGGCTCTGTTGAGGCCACCATCGTATAAGGTGCCCGACAGGGTAATACTTAACGTGGTGGTGTCGCTGCTGAGGCTGTTGTAGGCCTGAGCAAGGCTTATTGTGGCTTTAGGGTATAGACCTACGTCTTTGGCCTGATAGTTATAGTAAGCCTGTTGGCTGCTAAGCTCGTTGCTAGTAAGGTCTAGATTGTTGGTGCTTGCTAAGCTGAACCAAGTGGTTAAGTCTTGCCTTGGAATTTGCTTTGCTTGGAAGTCTTGCTTAAGGCTAGCCAATTGCACCGGCAGTGGTTGGTTAGTAAGACTTTCAAGGTCAGTACGAGCTAAGTGAAGATTTTGTTCTACTTGTAGTAATGCCACCTTTAGCTGCTGAAAATTTGCCAGCATATCTTGTAATTCAATGGCGCTGGCCAAGCCTACATCGAATTGTTTCTGAGCCTGCTTTAAGCGTTGCTGCATGGCTTTTAATTCAGCTTGACTAGAAGTTAATTGGTGTTGTTGCTTAACCACTGCTAGGTAGCGCTCAATGACGGAGAAAATGAGACTCTGTTGGGTCTTTTCAAAGTTAATACGGGCCCCAGCAGCACTTTGCTCAGCAACCTTCATGCCGTAATAGGCATCGAGCCTTAAGGGCAGTGCCACTTGGAGGCTGTAGCTATGACTGTCTGGGTTGGAATCTAAGGGTGATTTTTGGGTAAAGCTAGCGCTCATTTGAGGCATTAGTGCACTTTTAGCTTGGGGAATGATTTGTAATTTAGCCGTTAGGATGTGTTGGGCTGCCAAATAACTTGGGTCGTTAGCTTGGGCTTGTTGGTACAGGTCCTGCAATTGACTGGCTTGGCTAAAAGCAGCAGTTGTGGCGGTGAGGACAAAGGCAGCAATATGCAGTGAAGAGGCCAAAATCATTCCTTGAACAAGTTAAGTGTTTAATGGTCCAGTGTAACCAAAGCTTGGCTTGCGCGCTAATGGCTTTACTTAGCTTTGCAGAGTTACACTAAATGGCTAGTTATCCAGCCAGGTGAGCTGTTGTAAATTTAGTTGGTAGCGCTTGCCATCAGCTTCTTGCTGCACAATACGCACAATGGTGTAATTCAGGCTAGGGGCAAACCAAATCCAGGTTTGGCGTTCGGTGTCTTCATCTCGGTCGCGTTTAATGCGGATGGCGTTGAATTGACCTAAGGGTGTTTCTATTAGGTCTTCGCCATCGGTTACAAAACGGTAAATTTTAGGGTGTCCACCATCGGCGACCATGTAGGTGTATGCGGTAAGCTTTGGATTGGCTTTGATATCTAACTGTAAGCGCAATTGCACGCTTTGTTTGTCGAGGGTATTTGCTTCAATGGCCATGGTCCATGCCGAACCTTGGGCGGTATTGATAACTTGCTGCTTGGGCCAGTTGAAGGCGACCTCTACATCGCGTGTTTTGTTGAGAATTTTACGTTGGTACGAGTAATGCTGAGGTGTGATTTGACCTTCGTGGTAATTAAATAGGCTTGATTCTGTGAGCGATGCGACCAGGGCGCTAGCGTGGGTGGTTAAGCGAAAACTACCGTCGTTATTGTGGATCAAGCTGCGCTGGGCTTTGCCAGACAAACTAATGCCTAAGTCCCATTGGCTAGAGTAGGTGGCCTCAAAGGGGCTCAGTTGGGCGTGGCTCGTTGGGCTCAGTAGCAATAGTGAAACCAATGTTGCTGCTAAGGCATTAATGCTGAATAATTTTGACGTTAGATAAAACATTGCAGTTCCTTGCTTGAGTCACCGTTTGTGCTATTGACTGATTTTAGGCCTGATGAACTATACCCTGGGTAGGCAGCGGTTGGTCGTCCATAGTAACGCAGTTAGCCTGCAGTTTTAAACGTCCTTCACAGAACCATTTAATGGTAATGGGGTAGATGACGTGTTCCTGCACTAAGACTCGAGCAGCCAATAAGCTGGGAGAATCTTCACCAAAAACGGGTACCACTGCTTGTAGGACAATAGGCCCGCCATCAAGTTCACTAGTAACAAAATGTACACTGGCACCATGTTGTTCTACTTCAGCCTCGATGGCCCGTTCATGGGTGTTGATGCCTTTGAAACTGGGCAATAAAGAGGGGTGAATATTGAGCATGCGGCCGTGATAGTGATGCGTTAGCTCGGCGGTGAAAATGCGCATAAACCCAGCCAACACCACAAGCTCTGGCTGCTTCTCGTCAATGGCTCGTATTAACTCACGGTCAAAGGCTGCTCGGCTAGTGTGATCTAAGTGATTGACAACTTGAGTGGCAATGCCTGCTTTACGGGCCCGCATTAAGCCCATTGCTTCGGGGTTGTTGCTGATGACTAGATCAATTGTGGCGACAATGGTTTGTGCCTCAATAGCATCAATTAAGGCTTGCAGATTGCTGCCACTGCCAGAAATAAGTACCACAATACGTGGTACTTGTTGCAAGGTTTGTTGGCGCATGACTAGTTTCCTGTAAGTTTGTTAGCGCAACAGGACAGCTTCGTCAGACCCACTATTTTCTTGTATATGGCCAAGTACCCAAGGCATCTCACCTGCAGCATTAAGGGCATCCATAGTTTGTTGTTGGTCATCCTTCGCTACCACAATGACCATGCCTACACCACAGTTAAAGGTGCGGTACATTTCTGTATCTTCAACGTTACCGTTGCGCTGTAGCCAATCAAAAACGATAGGCTTTTGCCAAGATTGGGTGTCAATTACAGCAACGCTATCGGCGGGCAATACCCGAGGTATATTTTCCAACAAACCACCACCTGTAATGTGGGACAAGGCGCGAACATCCACTTGTTTAAATAATTCCAGTAAAGCTTTTACATAAATGCGCGTGGGTTGCATTAATGCTTCGCCAAGACTAGTGCCGCCAATGTCTTGTTGCAAGTCGGCCTTACTAACTTCGATAATTTTACGAATTAAAGAATAGCCATTAGAGTGTGGACCGGAGGCCGGCAAGCCAATTAATACATCTCCTGTTGCTACCTTGGTGCCATCGATGATTTTACTTTTTTCTACGATGCCGACGCAAAAGCCAGCCAGGTCATAGTCTTCACCTTCGTACATGCCAGGCATTTCAGCGGTTTCTCCGCCCACTAAGGACGCACCTGCGAGTTCGCAACCCTCGCCAATGCCAGTAACCACCCGGGTGGCAATATCCACATCTAACTTGCCAGTAGCATAGTAGTCCAAGAAAAATAATGGTTCGGCACCAGAGACGATTAAGTCATTCACACACATGGCCACTAAATCAATACCGATGTGATCGTGGCGATTGAGTTCTAAGGCCAGTTTGAGTTTAGTGCCTACACCGTCGGTGCCAGACACCAACACGGGTTCGTCATAGCCCTTTGGCAATTCGAATAAAGCACCAAAGCCACCCAGTCCAGCCATAACCTCAGGCCGGCGAGTGCGGCGCGCCACGCCCTTGATGCGCTCAATCAAAGCATTACCAGCATCAATATCGACGCCTGCGTCTTTATAACTAAGGGGAGTGTTAGAAGCTTTAGTACTCATAGGAAGGGGTGGCCTAAGTTGATTGGTAATAATGCTCATATTTTATCATTCTCCTGCCCATTCGGCACCCGCTTATGAGCGAAGTTTTGGCTTTTCTTGTGCTTTTGTTGCTGGCGACTAAGCGGCATATTGACTATAGTGGTAGTTAAACTTGTATTTAATGCCAAGCAAATCGTTTTCATGAACTCAATTTTACCAAAAGCAATCAAGTTGCGGCTCTTAAAGGCCGTATTTATGCTGCTGATGCTGGCCACTGGCTGGGCTTATGGGCAAACCGTGGATGGGCTTTATACTGCTGCGGTGGCTATCGAAGACCAGTCGCCAAGTCAGGTGCTGGCGGCCAAGAAGTCTGCCTTAGCTCAAGTGTTAGTCAAAGTCACGGGGCAGACAAGCAGTCTAAAGCATGCTCAAATAAGGTTGGCATTGGCTCAGCCAGACACCTATTTAAAACACTTTTCCTTTGCCACCCAAGTTGTAGATCAACAGGCCCAAGCGCTACTAGAATTAACCTTTGATCAGGCTCGAGTCGATCAATTAGTTAATCAAGCCGGACTGTTAGTTTGGGGCTCAGAGCGAGCAGCTGTGCTGGTTTGGCTAGTGGAAGAAAAACAAGGCGAAAGGCTCATTATCAATGAACTAGGGCACCCTGTTATGGCGCAAATAGCGGCCCAAGCGAAAACTCGGGGTATGCCTTTGATTTGGCCATTGTTAGACCTTGAAGACCAACTCGCTATTGACGCCGGGGCACTTTGGGGACTGTTTAGAGAGCCTATTTTCCAGGCTTCTTTGCGCTATCAAGCCGATGCGGTTTTGGTAGGCCGAATCTACCAAAACAAGCGCCAGCAGTGGCATGTGAGATGGAATTTTTGGCTTGATGAGGTCGAGCATGAGTGGTCAGCTAAGGGGGCTGAGTTGACAGCCTTAGTGTCGCCCTTACAGGACAGGTTGGCCAAGGGTTTAGTCGCCAAGTTTATTTTGCCTGGCGCGCTTAAAGGTGCTAAAGCCGTAACTGAATCTCAGAGTCTGAGTCAGGTATTATTAGTTGTGGAGCAAGTTGACAGTTTAGATGACTATGCACAGCTGCAACAGGCTTTGGCAGGTATGGTGGGTATTAGCCATGTTCGGTTATACTCTGCTGATGCATCCAAGCTCACTTTTCGCTTATTAATAAATTCTCAGCTTGCACAGGTGAAATCTGCGCTAGATTTAAAGCGCCGGTTAACCTTGGTAGCCGAGGCAGAGCTTATACAAATGCCTTCAGAAGTGCCCATATGGCACTATAAATGGCAGCGTTAGCCCATTATCAGGAAAAACTTATGTCCCAGTCTCAAACTTGGCTATTGATTGTAGTTGGCCTCATTCTAGCCGGGCTTTTGTACAGCTTACAGGCGGTTTTAACGCCTTTTTTTGTGGGCATGGGCATCGCCTATATGGCTGATCCATTTGCCGATCGCCTTGAGGCTAAGGGTTTGAGCCGGACCCTTGCAACTAGTATTGTATTTATCCTGCTTAGCCTAGCGTTAGTAGCCATGCTTATGGTTTTTATTCCACTTTTGGTAAAGCAGGTGCAAACCTTAATTCACCTGCTGCCGCAGGTGGAAGTTTGGTATAACTCGATGTTGCTACCTTGGCTACAGAATAGCTTAGGTCTAGATATGAAAAACTTGCAACTGGAGATGATGACAGAAGGCTTGGCCGCAGAGTGGCGGCAGGCGGGTGGTATTATTACCCAAGTGGTTCAATATGCTACCCAGTCAAGCATGAGTTTGATATCTACTCTAGGGTCTATGGCAATGGTTCCCGTTGTTGCATTTTACCTACTACGAGATTTTGATTTGCTCACCGGCAAGATAAGAGCGTTGTTGCCAAGAAACATACAGCCCTTAGTGGTTGCATGGGCGCGCGAGAGTGATTCCGTGTTGGCAGCCTTTGTGCGTGGTCAATTGCTGGTGATGCTCAGTTTAGGCATTATTTATGCCCTGGGCTTAAGCGTTGTTGGGTTAAACTATGCGCTATTGATTGGTCTGCTGGCGGGCTTGGCCAGTATCGTGCCTTACTTAGGGTTTGTGCTGGGCATTGCTGCAGCAATGTTAGTAGCCGTGTTTCAATTTGATTCAGCTTGGCCTTTAGTGGCTGTGGGCGCGGTGTTTGCCGTAGGTCAGATGATCGAAAGCTTTCTGCTTACGCCTTTGTTAGTAGGGGATCGTATTGGTTTGCACCCAGTGGCCGTGATTTTTGCGATTTTAGCTGGCGGCCAGCTGTTTGGTTTTTTGGGAATTTTGTTAGCGTTGCCCGTGGCCGCAGTGATTATGGTATTGTTACGTCACCTTCATGCCAGTTACATTAACAGCCCGCTCTATGGCCAGCAGGATTCTGAATGACCTCAAGTGCTGCCCCCGTTGTGCACAACAGTATTGGTTGGTTCCAGCTCACCTTGGGCGTTACTTTAAATGCTCAGCAACAGCTTAAGGACTTTAATTTTTCTGGCGCGCCGGCCTTAGAGCAAGCCATTGCAACTCTACTCACATCTGCCTCAGCAGACAGCTTATTTGTGTTTGGTCAGCAAGGAGTAGGTAAAAGCCATTTATTACAGGCCTGTGTGCTGAAGGTTCAAGATACAGGCCGCGAAGCGGTGTTTCTTAGTGGTAAAGAGCTGTTAAAAATTCCACCTCATCAAGCCAGCGAATGTTTAGCTGGTTTGGAAGCTGTCGCCTTATTGTGTGTTGACGATTTAGATAAGCTGACGACAGACCCTGAGTGGGCCCTGGGGTGGTTCCACCTATACAATGAGTTAGTGCAACATGGCGGCTGCCTCATTGTGTCTGCGAGTGATAATCCTAGAAACATTAACTGCGCCTTAGACGATTTACGTTCGCGTTTGCAGTTGGCAAATGTATTTCAGCTGCAACCTCTAAATGACCTTGAGTGTGCCGCAACGTTTAAATGCAAAGCCTTACACAAGGGCTTGCAGCTAAGTGATGATCTCATCGACTACATTTTGTCTCGCAGTGCTCGGGGCTTACCTAATTTGCTCACCGTACTTGACCGCTTAGATGCGGCTTCATGGCACGAAAAGCGACGTATCACCATCCCTTTTGTAAAACAAGTTATGGGCTGGTAACGATTAATGGACTGTATTCAACAAGGATTTATAACATGGGTTTGACTATACGGTATGGCGTTATAGCCTGTGTGTTTTTGGTTAGTGCTTGCAGTAATAACCCTAGCCAGCCAGACATCCGGGCCAGTTCTCAAATGGCCGATGATGCACGTGATCCTTGGCAGGCAGTAAACCGTAAAATTCATGGTTTTAATAGCTTGTTAGATGAAAAATTACTGGTGCCTGTGGTCAATGTTTACCAAGACGTTGCACCAGATCCAGTTGAAAAAGGCGTGAGCAACTTTTTTTCTAATTTAAGCGATGTTGGCAACATGCTAAATCATGGCTTGCAGCTGAAGCCAAAACAAGCCGTTAAAGATCTGGCCAGGCTAGTTATTAACACCACCCTTGGGTTAGGGGGCATTATTGACGTGGCATCGGACTTGGGCATCTACCAAGTGCCGGAAGACTTTGGCCAAACCCTAGGCTACTGGGGGGTTAACCCTGGTCCTTATATGGTATTACCATTTTTGGGACCAAGTACTTTAAGGGATACCGGTGCCACCCTCATAGATGTAGGCTCTAGCCCAATCAAAGAGTATGATCCAATCGCCCATCAGTTTGTCATATACAGCTTTCAGGTGGTGGACCATCGTAAGCAGTTAGGTGATTTAGAGGCGCTGATTAGTGGTGACCCCTATGTGTTTATACGGGAGGCCTATTTGCAACGGCGCGAATATTTAATCAACGATGGCGTACTCAGCGATGATGAGTTTGACGATTTCTAGCGTTAAAATTAGTTTTTTTGAATATGTTTGAATACTCTATTAGGTATTTATGTTACTACAACTATAGTTGTACTTGTCATAGGCGCCTAAAGAGCATATTGTTGCGCTATTAGACCCGCGCTAAAGGGTTTGGAGTAAGTTTTACTATGGAACCTGACGTCAGTCAGATCCTGATTGTCGCAGACGATCTCGACCTTAAACATCAAATCACCCAGCATTACGCAACGCATCATTATCATGTGATTGCGACTAATGACCCAATGCACGCCATCGATTATTTAACCAACGAGACGGTGAACTTGGTATTGTTCCAATACCATCCAGAAGCCACCTTAACGGCATTGCTGCAAGATATGCTTGAAATGTGCGCTGAAGTGCCACTGGTTGTCCTGTCTGAAGTAGACAGTGCAGCAGACGTAACCAACCTCTTGCGAATAGGCGTGACAGACGTTTTTGAGTTGCCCCTCGTCTCTATGAGCGAACTAGACGTGAGTGTTGCTCGTCATGTTAAGCGGTCGGCTTTGTTTTACGAAAATGTGCAATATCGCCACGAGCTAGACATTGCGCATCGCCAAGTGAATAAAAATTTGGCCGAGTTGCAGCAAGATCAAATTGCTGGGCGCTTGATCCAGCAACGCATGATGCCTCCTGAAAGCTGTAACATCAATGGCTTGACCATGCGGCGCTATATGAAATCTTCTTTATACCTGAGTGGCGATTTTATTGACCATATTCGCTTAGATGACGACCGCGTGTTGTTTTATTTGGCCGATGTTTCTGGGCATGGTGCTTCGTCTGCTTTTTTGACTGTGTTGTTAAAAAACATTACCAATCGTTTGGCTCGAGAGTATTTAGAATCGGATAGCCAAGCAGCAATTTCGCCCGCTAAAGTAATAACCCAAATTAATTGCGAACTGCTGGATTTTGATATTGATAAGCACATGACTATTTTTATGGGTGTTATGGACCGTAACAGCCAACACCTAACTTATTGCGTTGCTGGCCATTTGCCTATGCCGCTGTTATCGCAGTACGGTGGGGTGGACTACCTCCCCGGCATTGGTAGTGGTTTGCCCGTGGGATTGTTTGATGATGCTGAGTATGTCGACCTGGAACAACAGCTGGCGCCAGATTTTAACTTGTTACTAAGTTCTGACGGTATTTTTGAAGTTTTGCCCGGCGATGAATTAGCCGATAAAGAAGCGCAATTGCGCACTATCATGACCCAATGTGACAGCAGTTTGGATGGTTTGATTAAAGTCTTAAAGCTTGATGGATTAGAGACAGTGCCAGATGATATTGCCTTGTTAAATATGTGTGGTGAGTCCTATGCTTAAAGGCCGTATTTTAGTCGCCAATCAAGAGGGGACTCACGTGCTTAAGTTTTTAGGTGACGTACGTTTAACTTTGTGTCCAGCTCTGGATCAATACTTAGATAATATTTTTAACAGTCGTCACTTCAAGACCATATTAATAGACCTTACGGAAACCCAGGGCATAGACTCTACCTCCCTGGGTATGTTGGCAAAAATGTCTATTCGTATGAAACGAAAAATGGGCTTTGTGCCAACTTTGGTGTCGGTGAACGACAATATTACCCGGGTGATACTGAGCATGGGCTTTGACAAAGTGTTTGTGTTGGTTAAACATTTAGAAGAACACCCCAAACCAGAGCAGGAACTGGCGCAAGGGGGGTTTTCTGAACTTACTGTGCAACAAAAAGTGCTTGAGGCACACCGCACTTTGATGGATATGAACAAAAAAAACCACGAAGAATTCAACAACTTGGTGGATGTGCTTGAAAAGCAGTGCCTTATTTAACCAAGTGTCATCCCTTGCTGTAACTCAAAATGACACATGTGGGCGCTTAACCTAATAATGCCTCCAGCTTTTCTTGATCACGGGTGAAATTTCGAATCCCTTCGGCCAGCTTTTCGGTGGCCATGGCATCTTCATTGTGCAGCCAACGAAAATCGGCTTGCTTAAGGCTAAGCTTAGTTTGTTGCTCTAGCACCCGGTTACTGTCTAAACGCTGTGCCATAGTGCCATTGTCGTCGGCCAGTGCTTGCATCAGTGCAGGGCTAATGGTGAGGCGGTCACAACCTGCTAATTGCTCGATTTCTTGAGTGTTTCTAAAGCTTGCACCCATCACCACAGTGGCATAGCCATGCTGCTTGTAGTAATCATAGATTTTACTCACCGAAATCACCCCAGGATCTTCCTCTGGGGCAAAGCCATTCACCTTAGTAGCGGCTTTGTGCCAATCCATAATGCGGCCAACAAATGGCGAAATGAGATACACCCCAGCTTCGGCACAAGCGACGGCTTGGGCGAAGCTAAAGAGTAGGGTTAGGTTACAGTTAATGCCTTGCTGTTCTAGCAGCTTGCCAGCCTGAATGCCCTCCCATGTGGCCGCGATTTTAATCAGTACGCGGCCTTTCTCGATGCCCTGTTGTTGGTATAGGTCGATGATTTTTAAGGCGCGCTCTACGGTGCCCTGAGTGTCAAACGATAACCGCGAATCTACTTCCGTAGAAATGCGCCCAGGTACGGCCGTAAGAATTTCTTTACCAATGGTCACGGCCAAATAATCACAAGTGTTGTCGAGCTGAGCTTGGGCATTGCCGCCTTGGGCTGCTGCCCACTGTTTGGCTTGCGTGATTAAGTGCGCATATTGAGGCATTTGCGCGGCTTTAAGCACCAAGGAGGGGTTAGTGGTGGCGTCTTGTGGTTGGTATTGTTTAATGGCTTCCAAGTCGCCAGTGTCGGCCACAACTGTGGTCATGGCTTTAAGTTGTTGCAGTTTATTCATTGCTGTTGCCAAACTCCGTGGAACTTGTGGGTGGTGGATCAATTAAGGCTAGAGCGTCGTACATAACCTGTATGTTAGCGCTGCTGCCATGGATGTTATCACTAATGTGACGCCTTAGGGCGCGGGCACCGGGTAAACCTTGAAAAAGTCCCATAATATGCCCGCTCATATGATGCAGTGCCGTGCCTTGCTGATGTTGCCTATGCATATAGTCAAAGTAGGCTAAGGCTGCGGTATGTCGCTGTGCTACGGGCAAATCACAGGCAAACAGTTGTTGGTCCACATGGGTTAATAACGCACTGTTGTGATAAGCCGCGCGGCCCAGCATAACGCCATCTACTTGCTGCAAGTGCTGCTGGCAAGCGTTAAGGTTATCAATGCCACCATTGATGATGATTTCGTGCTCAGGAAAGTCAGCTTTTAAACGGTAGACTTTGTCATATTGTAAGGGCGGCACTTGTCGGTTTTGTTTGGGAGACAAGCCTTTAAGAATGGCGTTGCGGGCATGCACAATAAAGGTTTTGCAGCCACTGCGGCTGACTTGCTCAACAAAACTAGCTAAATTATCGTAACTGTCCACGTCATCGATGCCAATGCGATGCTTAATCGTCACAGGAATATCAACGGCTTCTATCATGGCCTGCATGCAATCGCTGACCAATTGCGGATGGGCCATAAGGCAGGCCCCTATCATATGGTTTTGTACTTTATCGCTGGGGCAACCGACGTTGAGGTTAATTTCATCGTAACCGTAACTGGCACCAATGCGGGCACATTGTGCCAGCTCCTGGGAGTTTGAACCTCCCAATTGCAGTACTAGGGGATGTTCCACATCTGAGTAACCCAGTAAATAGTCTTGGTCGCCATTAAGTATGGCACCGGTGGTAATCATTTCGGTAAATAATAACGCCTGCTGGCTTAATTGGCGTGCCAAAAAACGATAATGCCGATCAGTGACATCAATCATGGGCGCAACACTAAAACGACGATTTAAAGCCTTAGTGCCTGGGTTAGTGCTTGGTTTGCTAGAGTGCATGCCTTAATAGCCTTGGTGGCGATCGACCAGACCCGTAAAAGGCTGGTTTGATGCGATGGCTTCTAGTTTGCGGCCAATTTGCTCCACGCAGATGGCAGGTTCAGACTGAGCTGCGCAATGGGGTGTGAGCAGGATTTTAGGGTGCTGCCAAAAGTTGTGTTTAGGATGTAACGGCTCTTCTTCAAAGGCATCGACAACGGCTCCACGAAGATGGCCCTGGTGCAATAATTGCAACAGGTCTTGGTCTACTAAGTGGCCACCACGGGCAGCATTGATTACCACCGCACCTGGGGCTAGTTGGCTCAACGTTTGGTAATTTAATATGCCCTGAGTTGCTGGAGTTAAGGGCAGCAAACAACACAGGGCATCGGTGCGCTGCAGAAACTGGTTTAATTGTTCTGGGCCTGCATAGGTGGTAATGCCATCGATTTGTTTTTTACTGCGACTCCAGCCGGCAACGTCAAAACCAAAAACCTGCAAATGTTGACTTAGTTGGCTGCCGAGTTGGCCTAGGCCTAAAATGCCCACGCGAAAATCCTTGGTCGCTTTAAAAGGCTGTGCTTGCCATTGGCTAAGCTTTTGCTGTTGTTGGTAGATATCCATGTCGCGGTAGTAGTGCAGCAAAAAATAGCTAAAGTATTGGTTCATTTGTGCGGCCATACCACCATCTTCAATGCGCACTATTTGCACATGCTCAGGCACCGCTGGGTTGCTCAATATGGCGTCGACTCCTGCACCCAGATTGAAAATGGTCTTAAGCTTGGGGAAGCGAGCGAAATAGGCAGGGCTGGGCTGCCATGCAATACCGTGTTCCACGCTTTCTGGATTAGTAATGGTTTGCCATTCTTGCACTTTTAGCTGTGGGAATTGAACTGCAAATTGATCCAGCCAAGGGCCATGTGATTGATCCGGGGTAAATAGTGCACAAGGGTTCATTTAACTCATTATCCATTTAAACATTGCAAAGCTGACCATGCCTACAACAATAGTTGTGAGCAAGTGCTGACGCCAAAATCCAACTCCGGCGGCAACCAAGGCAGCCCAGAAGTAAGGGTTAGCAAAACTCAAATCGAGTTCCCCTTTGGGCATTAATATCAAGGGGGTGATGATGGCGGTTAACACCACCGGTGGCACAAAGGTGAGTGCCCGATTAAGCCACAGGGGAAAACGAATGCGACCTGCCATGGCAAACATTAAATAACGAATAGAAAAGGTCACTAAGGCCATGCCGGCAATCATTACAGCTTCGTTCATAACTCAGTCTCCTTATTACGGGCCATGAGTAGCTGGCTGGAAAAACCAATGCAAATGCCAAACAGTGCCGCCAAAATCAAGCCCAGCTGGTGGGGTAGGTCAATTAGAAACATAGCAAAGGTAGCCGCGCTCAAAACCGCTAGCCACATAGGTTTAGTGCGCAAATACGGAATAACCATACCTAAAAATGTAACCGACATGGCGAAGTCTAAACCCCAGTTGATCATATTGGGGAAGAGTTCACCTAAGCCAATACCAAGCCAAGTGCAAACCTGCCAATTGGCATACATAGACACCACTGAACCTAGGAAAAACCAATGGGCAAGGCGTGTATCTTGGGTGCCCAAATAGCGCTGGTTTACGGCCGCAAACGTTTCGTCAGTCAGGCCAAAGGCCAGTACTGCTCGCCAACCCTGTGACAGGTGACTGACTTTGTCCACTAAGGCCGTGGCATAGAGTAGGTGGCGCAGGTTGACAACAAAAGTGGTGGCGATAATCAGGCCTGGACCTACGCCGCTGGCTAGTAAACCCACGGCAATAAATTGTGAGGCACCAGCAAACACAAACAAAGACATGGCCATGGCACCCAAAATGGATAAGCCGCTGGGTTCGGCCAAGGTGCCAAAGATAATGCCAAAGGGGATGGCACCAATGATTAAAGGAATAGTGGCCTTTGCGCCCTGGGCAAATTCACGGGCTTTAGAGGCGGGCCTATTGTTGGTTTCAAGGCTGGGTTCAGCGCTTGGGTTGGCATAGGTGTCTGGGTTTGAATTTGGCATAATCGCGTTGTGTAAAAGGCCTTAACGAGGGCTTAAAAAAGGTGTAAGTTAGAGATTGAATTGGCTATCTAATCAGCTCGCTATTATAGTCTTATTGCTACCCTGAGGAAAATTTTTTAGTCTCTTATTACACTCTTTAGGGCTTGTTTTTGGGGTAAACGGGGCTGTCTTTCTGGCGCAACATATGTTGACACATAAGCTGCCAGTAGCCTCTGTAATAGAAGCCACCATTGCGCTCTAATATTGAGTGTCGATTTTGACGCCAATGGCCATGCACCATAAACCATGCTAGTTGTGGAAACTCGTGATGCACCTGGTGTAGGTTAACGTTCATAAATAATATGCGCGTAAACCAACTGCCTTCAACAATGGCACAACTTTGGTGATTGTTGTTGCCAGGACGATGCTCCGTGTAGGAACGCATTAAGGTTAGGCTTAGCCCCGGCCAAACGCAAAAGAGAATGTATTGCCACCAAGTCACCCCTTGGCTGTGCAACCATAGCAGTAGCACCGTAACTAGCAGCAAGTGCACACTCCAGCTGCGCCAGTGTGAGCGACTGCCCTTAGCTAGGTGCTTTGCTTCACTGCTGAAAAACTGTATGACTACCAACCAAGGGCCCACTAGCATGCGCCCCGCAAAGGTGTAATTAATGTGCCAAAGCATACGCATGAAGCGGGACATAGCCCGCCAATCTTCGCGCCAAAGGTAATAGCTCTCTGGGTCTAACCCAGGTTGGCTTAAGGTGGCTGTTTGATGATGCGCACGGTGATAATCGCGGTATTGAGCATAAGGTATCCACAGGCTTAGAGGGGGCCAGGCAAGTATGTCATTGAGGCCGCGCCATGGGCTTGGGTGCTCGTGTAGTAACTCATGCTGAACGCTGCCGTGTAGGCAAATAATGATAGCGCCCAGGGGCGAGGCTAGCCACCAAGTTAGCTGCTTAGCATACACCATGAGTAGCACCCAGCTCACATAAACCCCTACAATTAAGGCCCATGTAGGCCACTCTTGACGTTGCCAAAGGGCTAGACTTGTCTGCGCCGGCGTTGGAGTGGTGGCATGCATTGAATCAATTGGCCTAAGCTTGCTTATTGGTAACTTGCAAGATAGCCTAGCAGCAACAATGTGACAATGAGTTTTTTGCTACATACGCACTCATACGGGCGGCAGAGCTTCAAGCCCAATAACTGGGGAGTAGTTTATGAACTCAATTTGTGCATACCCAATGTACCAGATGCCTGAGTTAGAACACCTTATTGCTGCATGGTGGCAGGGCTCACGCAGGCACATGTTAGAGCAAGGTTTGCATGTGCCTGAGCAACTTGCACAAGTAGATAACCATTACCCCCATTGGCGCGATAAACACCTGCTTTTAAGCCAAACCTGTGGCTACCCACTAACCCATGACTTGCAAGGCCAGGTGCAATACGTTGCGACTCAAGGCTATAACACGCCTTATAGCAGCGGTCCAAATTATTGCAGTTTGATGCTGGTACGTAAGGACGAGGGCGCGACTGATATCAATGCCATGCGCCAAACTCGGGTGGCCTTCAATGGGCTTGATTCGCAATCTGGCTACCACGCCCTATGCAAATTAATTGCGCCTTTGGTGGCTAATGCGCAGGGCCAAGCTTTTTTTTCCAAGGTGATCGAAGCAGGTAGCCATAGACGCAGCCTAGCCATGGTTGCCCAAGGGCAGGCGGACTTGTGTGCTGTGGACTGTGTGACTTATACCTTGCTGCAACACCATGCGCCTGCAGTTGTGGCTGATTTGCGCATCTTAACCAGTACCGAGAGCACGCCAGGTTTGCCCTATATAACCAGCCTGTCTAGGTCCCCCGAGACGCTTAGCAAGCTGCGCTCTGGGCTCATGGCGGCAGGGCAGGATCCAGCGTTAGAGAGCATACGTGATGGCCTGCATATGGGCCCTGTTGTGGTACTGCAGGGTCAGCAACCCTATCAAGCAATACTAGATTTGGCCCAACAGGCCAGTGTTTTAGGTTATGAGCAGTTAATTTAATCTTAAGTAATGAATAATTGAGCTAATCTTTACTTCGGGCTGGCAACAAACAAACGAGAGCTGCACATGACCTATAGCGACATTATCCACTTTTGGTACACAGAAATTGAGCCGCGCAATTGGTTTATTAAAGATTTGCAGTTTGACGCCATGTTAAAGCGACGCTTTTCGGGTTTGCACCAACAAGCAGCGGCAGGTGAACTAGCCAACTGGCGGCGCAAGCCTTTGGGACGTTTGGCCGAGATTATTGTGCTGGACCAGTTTTCACGTAACTTGTTCAGAGATTCGGCCCAAGCCTTTGCTTATGATGGCCAAGCCTTAATGTTGGCGCAGCATGCTATAGCGCAAGGCGCTGATTTGAATTTATTGGCCAAGCAAAAGTCCTTTCTATACATGCCGTTTATGCACAGCGAATCGGCACTGATTCATCAACAGGCGGTACAGCTATTTAATCAGCCAGGCCTAGAGGACAACTACAAGTTTGAACTTAAACATAAAGTTATCATCGATCATTTTGGCCGCTACCCACACCGCAACTTGCTCTTGGGCCGGCCGTCAACAGCACCAGAGCTAGTGTTTTTACAGCAGCCAGGATCTTCATTTTAGTTTGTTTGACGGTATTTAATTGGCCCTGTAAGAGTGAAGGCAAAGGCAGGGCAAGGGCTAGATATTTCTGGCATTGCTGATGTAAACTCGATATATTGTATACAATCTTATGTACAATATTGGTTTCGGCAACATGAATGCAGATTATCCCAGAGACTTGATTGGTTACAATGGTCAGCCGCCTAAGGTGGAATGGCCTAATAAAGCCCGTGTGGCATTGTCGTTTGTGCTTAATTATGAAGAAGGCGGCGAGCGCTGTATATTGCATGGTGATGGTGAGTCAGAAGCTTTCTTGTCTGAACTGATTGGTGTGCAGCCCTATGAAGGGGTGCGTCATCCGAGCATGGAATCCATTTATGAATACGGCAGCCGTGCAGGTGTATGGCGTATTTTGGATTTGTTTAAACAACACAATATCCCCCTAACTATTTTTGCCGTGGCCATGGCGGCCCAGCGCCATCCCCAGCTAGTGCAAGAAATGCATCGGCGTGGGCATGAGATCTGTAGTCATGGTTTACGTTGGATCGACTATCAGCACATGCCTGCTGAGCTTGAGCGCCAGCACATGCGTGAAGCCATTGATATCCTAACTCAGGTGACAGGTGAAAGGCCCCTAGGCTGGTACACAGGCCGCAATAGCCCTAATACCCGCGATTTGGTGATGCAAGAGGGCGGTTTTGTTTATGATTCCGATGATTACAGTGACGACCTGCCGTTTTGGAGCCGAGGCTCAGACGGCAAAGGCAAGCCGCACTTGGTGCTTCCCTATACTTTAGACACCAACGACATGCGCTTTGCTACAGCCCAGGGCTTCCACACTAGCGAACAGTTTTTCCAATATCTAAAAGATGCTTTTGACGTCTTGTATGAAGAGGGTGCAAGGGCGCCGAAGATGTTGTCTATTGGCATGCATTGTCGTTTGTTGGGGCGCCCTGCAAGGCTAAGGGGCATTCAACGTTTTTTGCAATATGTTAGCCAGTTCGACGACGTTTGGTGTGCTAGGCGCATTGATATCGCTCGTCACTGGCAGCAACATCATCCATATCAGGACCCCAGCGCATGAGTTTATTGTCCACTTGCACGCCCAGCCAAATGGCTCGCAGTGCCTTTGTTGAGCACTTTAAAGACCTTTATGAGCATTCGCCTTGGGTGGCCGAAGGGGTTTTTGATTTAGGTATGAGCCATGCTTTAAATGAGCCTGGCGCTTTGCTAAGTGTATTTCAGCAGGTCATGCTGAGTGCACCCAAAAAGCAACAGCTTGAGCTTATTTGTGCCCACCCAGATTTAGCTGGTAAGGCGGCCATTCGTGGTGAACTCACGTCGGCTTCAACCTCTGAGCAAGCCAGCGCCGGCATTAGCCAATGCAGCGCACAGGAATTTAGCCGCTTTACCCAGCTCAACGAAGCCTATAAAACAAAATTTGGTTTCCCCTTTATTAAAGCCGTGAAGGGAAGTGATCGCCATCAAATTTTGGAGGCCTTTGAAACTCGTATAGATAACCATGCTGCAGCAGAATTTGCTCAAGCCTTGATCGAAATTAACAAGATCGCCAGCTTTCGCATGGCGCAAATGTAAATCGCATTTATTAATAGGACGCACCATGACAGACACCAGTAAACACCCACACAACCCTTATGCCCGCATGACCAACTTGGCCGATGCCCGCTTGGGTGCAAAAGCCATTCACTCAACCGACGACTTCTTTGCCGACATGAACCGCATGTTGCAAAACCACGATCCTGTTTGGAAAGAAGGCGTGTATGACGACAATGGCAAGTGGATGGATGGTTGGGAATCACGCCGTAAACGCCAACAGGGCCATGATCATTGCACTGTACGTTTAGCATTGGCTGGGCGTATACGCGGGCTTAATATCGATACTAGCTTCTTTACCGGTAACTATGCGCCGAGTGTTTCCTTAGAAGCCTGTTATATGGCCAAGGGGGACCCTACAGAGGCGACCCAATGGCACCAAGTTCAAGCAGCGCTTAACTTGCAAGGGGATAGTCATCATATTCAAGCCATTGACTGTGATCAGGTGTTTACCCATGTGCGTTTGCACATGTACCCAGACGGCGGTGTAGCTCGGTTACGGGTTTATGGTGAAGTAGTGAAAGACTGGCAGGCAGAAGCTGGCCAGCGCGTTGATTTGGCAGCCATGACCAATGGCGGCCGCGCGCTACTGTGTAGTGATGAACATTTTGGCACCATGGACAATATTTTAGCCCCAGGACGTGGCATCAACATGGGCGATGGCTGGGAAACTGCCCGCCGCCGTATTCCTGGTTTTGATTGGGTGATTATTGCCTTGGGCCATGCGGGCACTGTGAGCGATATCGAAGTAGACACAGCTCATTTTAAGGGCAACTTTCCCGATTCTTGCTCTATTCAGGCGGCTTTTGTGCATGGTGGAAGTGATGAGCAAATGGCAGCTCAAAGCCTCTACTGGCCTGAGCTATTGTCGTCGCAAAAGCTCAGTAAGGACCATATTCATAGTTACACGGATCAAGTGATAAAGTTAGGCCCAGTTACCCATGTGCGACTCAACATATTTCCTGATGGTGGCGTCTCACGCTTGCGCATCAATGGCATCATTGAAACTATAGCCGAGCTGGAGGCGTAAGTTATGGCGCAAAGTTTAGTTATAGAAGCCTTAACTCAAGTCGCCTTTGCAGATTTTGGCGAGGTTATTGAGGCCCATGAAGGCGATGGTTTTGGTATTAACCAGGGTTATACCTGGCGCCATCACAAGTTAGCTACCGTCACCACAGATGAGCCTACAGACGACGCCATTATTAGTATTTTTAGTAGTAAAAATAGGCCTCAGCCTATTGCCATTGAGATGATGGAGCGTCATCCCTTAGGTAGCCAAGCTTTCATGCCCCTCAATAATGTACCTTTTTTGGTGGTGGTGGCTAAGGCTGGGCCAGAACCACGCTTGAGTGACCTTAAGGCCTTTGTTAGTAATGGTAAACAGGGTGTTAACTATGGCACCGGGGTATGGCACCATCCGTTGTTGATCTTGGCGGCGACGCAAGATTTCTTAGTCGTTGATAGATCAGGCGCGGGCAATAATCTCAACGAAGTCATGTTGACCAGCGATCAGTGTGCTCAGCTCGATGTAGCTGACCTTATTAACCAATTAAAATTGTAACAATAAGCGAGAATTATTATGGAAGCTCATTTAATGGAGTGGTTAAACCTAGCCATCCGCTGGGTGCATGTAATTGTAGGTATTGCTTGGATAGGTGCCTCATTCTATTTTAATTGGCTAGAAAACAACCTCGATCGCCAAGTTAAGAATCAAGCATTGGCGGGTGAGTTATGGGCCATTCACGGTGGTGGCATTTACCATCTACAAAAATACAAAGTGGCGCCAGCTACTATGCCCAAACACTTGCATTGGTTTAAGTGGGAAGCCTACAGTACTTGGATCAGCGGCGTATTGCTTTTGAGCGTGGTGTTTTATTTCAATGCCAGCACTTACCTGATTTTGCCAAGTTCGCCTGTTTCTCCGGCTGCGGGTGTGGCCGTTGGCTTGGGTAGTCTATTGATTGGCTGGTTTGTCTACGACTTACTATGCAACAGTCCATTGCGTCATCAACCCCTATTGTTGAGCCTGGTTTTGCTATTGCTGTTGGTTTTTTCAGCCTGGGGCTTTAGCCAGTTTATGACCGGCCGTGCGGCATACCTACACGTGGGTGCTATCATCGGTACCATGATGGTGGGTAACGTGTTTTTTGTCATCATGCCTGCTCAGAGAAACTTAGTAGGTGCCATTGAGGCAGGGCAGGAGCCCGACCCAGCACTACCTAAGAAGGGTTTGTTGCGTTCACAACATAACAACTACCTAACCTTGCCAGTGATCTTTATTATGGTAAGTGGCCATTTTCCCAGCACCTATGGGCATGAGTGGAACTGGGCGGTTTTGCTAGGTTTGTCGTTGGTTAGTGTGGCAGTGAGGCATTACTTTAATACCCGTCACAATGGACAGCAGTTTGTTTGGGTTTTGCCGGCGGCGGTGTTGGCGTTATTGGTCATGTCCTATGTGACCGCACCTAATATCCCCAGCACTACAAGCAAGGTTGATTCCAGCAATGCGGATGCTGCCGAGGTTGCTGTAGCCGTTGCTTTTAGTGATGTATCAAACATAGTCGCTACTCACTGTGCTACTTGTCATTCGGCTACCCCAAGCCATGCCGCATTTGTGACCGCGCCGGCGGGCTTAATGTTTGATACGCCCATGGAAATTAAACGTTATAAAGATCGTATCTACCTGCAAGCCGTGGCTAGCCGCATCATGCCTTTAGGTAACAGCACCGGTATGACCCAAGACGAGCGTGACCTGCTGGGTCGCTGGATTACTGATGGCGGCGTCATTGATTAACGCTGATTAGCAGCTATTAGTAGTCGATTTACGGCAACAATATTTATTAATGGAGAAAACTATGGGATTTTTAACCACCCATGTATTGGATACCGCACAAGGTGTGCCCGGCAGTAATATGGCCGTTAGCTTGTATCGTATTGATGCTGGTGAACGTCAATTGTTAAGTCAGCAAATGACCAATAGTGATGGCCGTTGTGATGGCCCCTTGTTAAAGGACGATGCTTTTACCGTGGGTGTGTACGAGCTAGAATTTGGCGTAGAGGATTACTTTGCCCAAGCCCAAGTTGCACAACCTAGCCCGGCTTTTTTATCCCAAGTTACCCTACGTTTTGGCATTGCCGAAGCAGGGCAGCATTACCATGTGCCTTTGTTGGTGTCGCCTTACAGCTATTCCACCTATCGCGGCAGCTAACAGTAATGTCTAGTATTGCAACTGTGTTAGATGATCGCGCTAATGAGCCCATTGATGCTTATAGGCAGCTTTTTGATGGCATATTGTCCCAGCGCTTAGCACCGGGCACTAAACTCAATGAGGTGGAACTGACGCAGCTATTTGGTGTTAGTCGTACCCTTATTCGGCAGGCCTTGCAGCGCTTGCAGTTAGAACAAGTGGTGGAAATTCATAAAAACCGCGGCGCTTTTGTGGCCGCGCCCAGTCCAGACCTTGCTCAGCAAGTATTGTTTGCACGGCAAACGCTTGAGTTAGCCGTGGTGCAATTGGCATGTCAGCGCTGCCAAGCAACTGACGTGACTGAGCTGCAGAAAATGATTGATTTGGAGCAGAGTGCTATAGACCAAGGCGATATGGCGAGTGCTTTACGCCGTTCTGGAGAGTTTCATTTACAATTGGCCAAAGTGGCAGGCAATCAGCCTTTTGTACATGCCCTTAGGGGGCTTGTTTCTCAAACCTCACTCATTATCACTATGTATAGCCACGGCGGCGGTAATGCCTGCGCTAGGGACGAGCATAGTTTGTTGTTAGCGGCGGTAAGCAGCGGCAACGAAGTTCTGGCTCAGCAGCAAATGGCCTATCATCTAGGCCACATAGCCACCGGCTGTAATTTTAGCCAAAGCCCACAAATAGCTAATCTCAAAGGTGCTTTTGCACATTTAAGACAGGGGCAATAGTAAGTTGGGCACTTACCTTAGTTAGAGCTCTCTAACTCCAACACATGGCCGTAACGGGCAAGGGTTTGTTCGTTAATGGCATACAAGGTGTCTAACAGGTTCATGTGCATGCTGCCTGGCCCAAAGGATTTTGTGGCCGCCAGTTCTGCTGCCACACCCATGGTGAGTAGGGCTTGAACTGAGGCATCAAAGGCGTCGTGGTCAACGGCCATAAAGCATGCCAAAAAAGCGGTCGTGGCGCAGCCCATAGCTGAAATGCGCGTTTGCATGGCATGCCCATTGGCCACCATAATGGTTTTTACGCCGTTAGTGATAAGGTCTGTTTCACCCGTTTGGGCGACAATGCAGCCTTGTTGTAAGGCAAGTTCTTGGGCCGCCATAGGACTGGATGTACCTGCCAAGGCTTTAATTTCCATAGCGTTAGCGCGAATCACCTGGGGTCTGTACTGCAATAGCTCTACGGCGTAAGCGCAACGTTTTTTAGACGCATGCACGGACACTGGATCCAACACCCATGGTTTAGCATAATCGTTGGCCGCTTGAATGGCAGGTCGAATGGCCGCTTTGCGGTTGGCGTCTAGGGTGCCAATATTCACTACCAAACTATTGGTCACTGCCACCAACTCGGTGATTTCTTCTACCCCAAGAGTAAAGCAGGAACCTGCGCCTACCGCTAAAATCACGTCTGAAGAAATGTCTTGGGCCACGGTGCTGGTAATGCAATGCACTCGCGAGCGTTTACGGCTAAGGGCAGCTAACGCTTCTGCTGCGCCTTTGGCGTAGTGGGCAGTGAGTTGGTTTTGATGGGCACTAATCGACAAGCTATTGGACATAGTCATTCCTTGTGTTGAATCTTCTCTATTCTCGCACATGTGTTAAATACTGGCTAGATTTGGGTTCTATTTTCAGGCCGATAGTTCATGCTTTTTTTACAAACTAACGCTATGCTTGCAGCACCGCATTATTTTACAAGGATTTATTTATGACTATTGCAGATTTAGGCCAGAGTTTAACGGCCGTATTTTTTCTCATGGTGGCTATATTAGTGCTCATGAAAGGCGTGCGCATGGTGCCCCAAGGCTATCATTGGACGGTGGAACGATTTGGTAAGTATACTCGCACATTAACACCAGGCTTGCACTTATTGATCCCTTTTATAGATACCGTTGGCCGCAAGCTAAATATGATGGAGCAAGTATTGGATGTGGATCCGCAGGAAATCATATCTTCGGATAATGCCCAAGTCATGACCGATGCCGTGTGCTTCTTTCAAATTCAAGATGCGGCTAAGGCTGCCTATGAGGTCAATCACTTGGAACGAGCCATGCAAGCCTTGGTGATGACTAATATACGTGCTGTGCTGGGCTCTATGGAGCTGGATGAAATGTTGTCCAATCGCGAACGCATCAACAGAAATCTGCTGGCTAAGGTGGATGATGCCACCGACCCTTGGGGCGTGAAGGTAACGCGCATAGAAATTAAGGACATTGCACCGCCACAAGATTTGGTGACGGCCATGGCGCGGCAAATGAAAGCCGAACGCGAAAAACGCGCCCAGATATTAGAAGCCGAAGGCGAACGCAAAGCATCCATTATAGTGGCCGAGGGTAAAAAACAGTCAGAAATCTTAAGGGCAGAAGGCCAGCTTGAAGCCGCTAAACGCGAGGCCGAAGGCCGTGAGAGATTGGCCCAAGCCGAAGCCAAAGCCACCGACATGGTGTCTAAAGCCATACAAAATGGCGATTCCCGTGCCATTAACTACTTTATTGCACAAAAGTATGTGGATGCACTGGGTAAATTGGCAGCGTCGAATAACAATAAAGTGATGATGATTCCTTTAGAAGCCAGCAGCGTGATTGGCTCCATCGCCGGCATTAGCGAATTAGTTAAAGAGATGGGTAACAAAGCATCATGATTGAGTTTTTTGAATCGATGCAGTATTGGCATTGGCTGATTTTAGGCATTGTGTTGATCGCCGGTGAGGTTTTGGGAGCCACAGGTTTTTTCTTGGGCGCAGTGATGGCGGCCCTGGAAGTGGCGCTGATTGTTTATATTTGGCCTGATTTAAGTTGGCAAAAACAAATTACTTTGTTTGCTGTGCTGGCTTTGGCGTGCTCTGTGTGGTTTTGGTATCGCTTTAAAAGTTTTAACCAAACCACGGACCAACCGCAGCTTAACGACCGCGCTGCACAGCTGATTAACCGTGAGTTTGCCTTAACTCATGACATGGCAGGCGGGCAGGGTAAATTGCAAGTGGCGGATACCCTGTGGCGCGTAGAGTCTGCCACCAATTTGCTGGCGGGCACGCAGGTTAAAGTGACCGGCAGCCACGATATGATTTTGATAATCGAAAAAGCCTAGCTCAAGCGTAAAATTCGCTGCCGCACAACCCAATGTCGTATCAAACTAAGTGGGGCAGCCCATAGTCGTTATGATGCATGGGTGAATTAATTATAAGTTTGGCCATGGCTCCTTGGTCACAGAAATTTTATTAAAAATTTAGCAGTTACATGTCCTTTTGTAGGATCAACTTTGGGAGTAAACAATGTTTAACAAGTCAGATCGTGTTAGTGATTTTGACCCGGAACTATGGGCCGGCATTCAAGAAGAAGAGCAGCGTCAAGAAGATCACATTGAATTGATCGCATCAGAAAACTATACCAGCCCCCGGGTAATGCAAGCACAAGGCTCAGGCCTAACTAACAAGTATGCCGAAGGCTACCCCCACAAGCGTTATTATGGTGGTTGTGAATACGTAGACAAGGTTGAAGTGCTGGCTATGGAACGCGCTAAGCAATTGTTTGGTGCAGACTATGTGAATGTGCAGCCTCACTCTGGCTCGCAGGCTAACGCCGCGGTATACCAAGCGCTAGTTTCTCCAGGTGATACCATTATGGGCATGAGTTTGGCCCACGGTGGCCATTTGACCCACGGTTCCCACGTGAACTTTTCTGGCAAAAACTACAACGCCATTCAATACGGCTTGAACGACGCTGGCACTTTGGACTATGAAGAAATTCAGCGTTTAGCCACTGAGCATAAGCCAAAGATGATCGTGGCTGGCTTCTCTGCTTATTCACAAGTAATGGACTGGTCTAAGTTTCGTGACATCGCCGATAGCGTTGGCGCCTACCTGTTTGTAGACATGGCCCACGTTGCTGGTTTGATCGCTACCGGTCATTACCCTAACCCAATGCAATATGCAGATGTTGTGACTACCACAACTCACAAGACCTTACGTGGCCCACGTGGTGGTTTGATTCTTGCTAAGGCTAATGAAGCGATTGAGAAGAAACTGAACTCAGCCGTGTTTCCAGGCCAGCAAGGCGGCCCTTTAATGCACGTTATTGCGGCTAAAGCGGTAGCCTTTAAAGAAGCGCTAGAGCCTTCATTTGCCGACTATCAAGGCCAAGTATGTGTCAACGCTAAGGTCATGGCAGAAGTATTCCAGTCACGCGGTTACAATATCGTTTCTGGCGGTACTGAGAACCACTTGATGTTAGTTGACCTAATTGCCAAGGGTATTACTGGCAAGGCGGCTGACGCTGCTTTAGGCAAGGCTCACATCACTGTGAACAAGAACGCTGTACCTAACGACCCACAATCACCATTTGTGACTTCTGGCATTCGTGTAGGTACGCCAGCCATCACTACCCGTGGTTTTGGTGCGCAAGAAGTGCGTGACCTAACAGGCTGGATGTGTGACGTTATGGATAACATCGATGACGAAGCCATTAGCACCGAAGTGCGCGGCAAGGTATCTGAGCTTTGCGCTCGTTTTCCTGTGTATAAGTAGTTCGCGCTAAGTCATAAAAAAGGCCTCCATTGAGGCCTTTTTTTTGTGGCTTTTTTTGTGATTTTGTTTTATTTGTTATACTGGCCCAGCCCAATTCATATAGTGACCTCAGCCATGGTAGATTTTAAGCCCATTCTTAACCGTGCCCTATACCGTAAAGATGGCGAACAAGGGTTAGAAGCATGGGTTTCAGAACCTCTGTCTAAGGCTAATTTTGGGGCCCAAGCGGATCATCGTTTTTTGTCCATGATGACCAAAGTGGTCTTTCAAGCGGGCTTTGTATGGCGGGTTATAGAAAACAAGTGGCCAGACTTTGAAACGGTATTTTTTGGTTTTGACGCGCACAAGATGGTGTTACTGAGCCCCGAGCAGTTAGAGGCTTTTGGTCGGGATAAGCGCATTGTGCGTAATATGCAAAAAATACTCAGTGTCCCGCAAAATGCCAATTATATTATTGACCAAAGACGTCAGTTCGGCAGCTACGCGGCCTTTTTACAACAGTGGCCAGAGGAAGACTTGGTGGGTTTGTACCGCCACTTAAAACAGGCAGGTTGCCGTTTAGGCGGCATGAGTGGACCGCGTATGTTGCGGCAAATGGGCCTGGATACCTTTATGCTCAGCGGCGACGTGGTGATGTGCTTGCAGGACGCAGGTTTGGAAATTGCCGATCAGCCGAGCAATAAAAGCGATTTAGTCAAGGTGCAGGGCTGCTTTAACACTTGGCGTGAGCAAACCGGTTACTCCTTTACCCGTTTGAGTCGTATTTGTGCCAGTTCCATAGGCCAGAACTACAGTGCTGACCGGGTTATTAACAAGACGTAAGCAATAAACATAAGGTATAAGCAATAAAAAGGCCTCAACTGAGGCCTTTTTATGTCTTGTCTGTTGGCAGCGTGATTAGGCTGCAGGCACTTCTACGCCGTTATGGCGGCAGGTGGCTACCATAGTGTTGTATAACAAGCAGGCAATAGTCATGGGGCCTACGCCACCAGGTACGGGGGTGATGGCACCGGCAACTTTCTCGGCACTTTCAAAGTGCACGTCGCCTACCAGCTTGGTTTTACCTTCTGGGGTTTCAATGCGGTTAATGCCTACGTCAATTACGGTTGCGCCAGGCTTGATCCAGTCGCCTTTGACTAGCTCAGGCACACCCACAGCGGCCACTACTATGTCGGCTTCACGCACTACAGCTTCAATGTTTTTGGTGCGTGAGTGAGCCACGGTTACGGTGCAGCTCTGTTGCAATAAGAGGTTGAACATAGGCTTGCCAACAATGTTGGAACGGCCCACAACAACGGCTTTCATGCCCGTTAGGTCGCCATGGTAGTCTTGTAGCATCATCAGGCTGCCAAGGGGAGTACATGGGATCATGCCTTCGCCGCCAGTAGACAGCATGCCAACGTTAATGGGGTGAAAACCGTCAACGTCTTTAGCAGGGTCAATGGCTTCGAGAACTTTAGCTGAGTTGATATGCTTAGGTAATGGCAGCTGAACCAAAATGCCGTTGATGGCTGGGTCCTTGTTCATGTCACTTATTAGGTTAAGCAAAAACTCTTCTGATGTGGTGTCTTCTAACTTGTGTTCGATGGATGTAATGCCACATTCTTTGGCTTGCTTGCCTTTGCTACGCACGTACACTTGGCTAGCAGGGTCTTCGCCCACTAGCACAACTGCTAGGCCTGGAACGATGTTATGGTCTGCTTTCATTGAAGCGATTTGACCGGTCATTTTTTTACGGAGTTTAGCAGCGAATTGCTTGCCGTCAATAAGGTGTGCCATGATGGGGGTAGCTCATGTTGGTGGGTAAAAACAGCCAAATAAAGGATTGCTTAGTTGTGGCTGACAAATTCGATGGATATTTTATATTAAATAGCCTTTGCTTGTTAGTACAAGCGGTACCTATCTGCGCGGCGATGCATTAGTTTAGCTTTGCTGTTACCTGAATTAAATTCAGTCAACATGGATAAAACTCACGTATAACAAGGGTTTGGCCGTGCTATTATGTGTTTTCTCGGGTAAATCACTGACAAGGAGCGGGTCGCGTTTCGATAATGCTTTGTCGTAGTCGAGTTAGCTCAAAATAGCCATCCTAGATAATCTAGCGGCCAATATATCGTCATCCATTGAACGGTCAATGTGATGCTGTTTTTTCCTGCAGGAGTGGTACCTATGTCCGACGATCAGTACGAAGAAGACCTCGACCTCAATAGTCTTAGTGACGAAGAGCTTACCGAGCAGATGCACGATGATCTTTATGATGGTATGGAAGACGAAATCGCCGAAGGCACAAACATCCTCTTGGGCCGTGGCTGGTCGCCTAGTAAGGTATTGAACGAAGCCCTAGTTGGCGGCATGAACATCGTTGGTGTCGACTTCCGTGACGGTATCTTGTTTGTGCCAGAAGTATTGATGGCTGCTAACGCCATGAAGTCGGGTATGGCTATTCTACGTCCACTGTTGGCCGAAACCGGTGCCGAGCCTGTTGGCAAAGCCGTGATTGGCACCGTTAAAGGTGACATCCACGACATTGGCAAGAACCTTGTGGCTATGATGTGGGAAGGCGCTGGTTTTGAAGTGATTGATATCGGTATTAACTGCCCAGTAGAAAAGTACTTAGAAGCCCTAGAAGAACACAAGCCAGACATCTTAGGTATGTCGGCATTGTTAACTACCACCATGCCTTACATGAAAGTGGTTATTGACACTTTGAAAGAGCAGGGTATTCGTGATGACTACATAGTTTTGGTTGGCGGTGCGCCTCTAAACGAAGAGTTTGGTGATGCCGTAGGTGCAGATGCCTATTGTCGCGATGCTGCCGTAGCCGTTGAAACAGCGAAGAAGTTGATCGCTGAAAAACGCGCTGCAGCTTAAGGTTCCACTGGGGTAGCCCATGCAACCTGCCAGCCTGCTCATAATCACTTGCGGTGCAATTGCCCGCGAAGTGATGGCCGTGGCCAAGAGTAACGGCTGGCAAAATTTAAAAGTTACGCAGATTCCTGCCGAGTTACATAATCGGCCGGCACAGATTCCTGCGGCCGTTGAACAGCGTTTAGCGGCTTATGCAGGGGAATACGATCACGTATTTGCGGCTTTTGGCGATTGTGGTACCGGTGGTATGTTGGACAAGGTATTAGACAAGTACGGCATTAAGCGCTTGTCTGGTGCCCATTGTTACGAATTTTTTAGTGGAAGCAATAATTTTGCGGCCATGGCAGAGCAAGAGTTAGGCACCTTTTACCTAACCGATTACCTTGCCAAACACTTTGAACAGCTCATCATGGAAGGCATGGGTCTGAACAAACATCCTCAGCTTATTGAGATTATGTTTGCTCACTATAAAAAGCTGGTTTACCTAGTGCAGGAACCGGATCGGCAGTTAGACCACTTTGCCGAGGCGGCCGCCCAAAAACTGGGTTTGAAATACGAACGAGTCGAAACAGGGTACGGCCAAATGGCCGCAGAACTGGGTGCTCATTACAGCAATTACACAGAACAGGTAATTAAATGGCCAAGCTAACTATCGTAATGTGGCGTGATATTCCCGCTCAAGTTATCGTTAAATTAGGGCGCGCAAGTGCCAAACGCCCATTAGATGAACGCTTTGAAAAAGCCGTCGATAAAGCAGCCATGCGCGCTGGTTTGTACGGCAGTGATGGTTATTTGTCTGAATGGCGCAGAGACACAAGTAACTGTGCTGATGATTTGGAAGCCGTGCTCGAACACACCATCGCTCGCATAGAGGGGGATTACACTGACGAACGTTTGGCTGTGTTGGTTGCCGCTGGCGGTGTGGCTGAGTAATTTCAAACCGATTTACAGTCTTAGCTTAAAAGTTTTACCGGAGAAAACCCATGGCACTAAATGCCGTTGCAGAAAAACAAGCCATTATCGACTTGATGCAAAAAACCACTGTTGAGGTTACCCCAGGTGGGGCTGCCAAAGTTGCAGACTTTAAGGAATTATTACGTCCTGGCTGTACTGTGTATGTTACATTTTTACCCGGTTCAGATTTTGCCGACACTGTAGCCACCGTACGACGTCTTAAAGATGAAGGCTTTAACCCAGTGCCACACTTTGCTGCCCGCTCTATTCCTTCGGCCAAGTTTTTAGAAGAAAATCTAGCTTCTTTGCAAGGTGAAACAGGCGTTACTGAAGGCTTGTTGATTGGTGGTGGGGTAAATACCCCCGTGGGAGAATTTGGTTCTTCCATTGAAGTGCTGCAAACGGGCTTGTTCGAAAAGTACGGCATACTAAAGATGGGCCTTGCCGGACACCCAGAAGGTAGCCCAGATATCAGCCCCGCTGATTGTGCGTTAGCCATACAAGAAAAGAACGACTTTGCCAAGCAAACCGACATGCACTTATACCTGGCTACGCAGTTTGTATTTGAAGCCGAGCCTATTTTTGCCTGGGAACGTGAAATTCGTGCTGCGGGTAATCAGCTACCGATCCACATTGGTGTGCCTGGCTTGGCAACTATTAAAACTTTGATGCGTCATGCCGCCCACTGTGGGGTTGGTGCATCGGTGCGATTTTTAACGCGTAACCCAATGAATATGGTTAAACTGGGCCTCAAAGACTCATTCTTAGGCAAGTATGTGAATGCGCCCTCATCTGAACCAAGCCAGTTAATGCGTGACATAGTGACGGGTATGGATAGCGATCCAGATTGCTTGATTCATCAGTGTCACTTGTACCCATTAGGCGGCTTAAAGAAGTCTGCTGCATGGATGTATAGCGTACAAGATGGCCAGTTTGAACTGAATGGTAAAGGTTTTACCATTCAGCCTTAATCGCGCCTTAATTGATATTAAATGTATTTTTTTGGGCCGGATAACCGGCCTTTATTAGACCCTAAAGTAGGAATTACCCCATGACTGATACTATCATCAGCTCCGCTACCAAAGAAGTTGTGATTGGCTTTAATCGTCCTTTCGCCGTTATTGGTGAGCGTATTAACCCCACTGGCCGTAAGTTGTTGGCCGAAGAGATGAAAAATGGCGATTTTAGTCGTGTAGAAGCCGATGCCTTAGCCCAGGTTGCTGCTGGTGCCACCATTTTGGACATCAATGCGGGCATCCCGTTAGCGGATGAGCCTGCCATCTTGGCTAAAACTATTCAGTTGGTGCAGTCTTTGGTTGATGTGCCTTTATGTATCGATTCTTCCATCATTGATGCACTTGAAGCCGGTTTGGCTGTGTACAAAGGTAAGGCCTTGTTAAACTCGGTCACTGGTGAAGACGAGTCCTTGGACCGCGTATTGCCTTTGGTGAAGAAGTACGGCGCTGCCGTGGTTGCCATTTCCAACGATGAAACGGGCATTTCCCAAGACATCAACGTACGTTTTGAAGTCGCTAAGAAGATCGTACAGCGAGCTGCTGATTACGGCATCCCTGCTTCAGACGTCATTGTAGACCCCTTGGTAATGCCCGTAGGCGCCATCAATACTTCAGGTCGTCAGGTGATGGAACTGGTACACCGTTTGCGCACCGAGCTTAAGGTTAACACCACCTGTGGTGCGTCTAACTTTAGCTTCGGTTTACCTAACCGTAATGGCGTAAACTGTGCCTTTATTGCTTGTGCTATTGCCTCCGGCATGACCTCCGCCATTATTAACCCTATGCACCCAGAAGTGATGCTAGGTGTACGCGGTGGTAACTTGATGATGGGCCACGATCCTGAATGTAAAGCTTGGATCAAGGCTTACCGCGAGCCACTGGCAGAAGGTACTGTTGCCCGTGGTGGCCGTACTAGCGGCCGTCGTCGTCGCGCATAATCGCACACAGGTGTGATGAAATTAATAATTCAAAAGGGGCCCTAGGGCTTCTTTTTTCGTTATAAAAATAGACATTCATAATGTGTGGGTATTTGCTGCACCAAAACTGTTGAGAGCCAAACATGAGTCAAATTGAAAGCAATGATGCATTAGTGGTCTTTACCCCTTCAGGTAAACGCGGCCGTTTTCCCATAGGTACGCCTTTGTTGCAGGCCGCTCGCTACCTGAATGTCGATATTGATTCGGTGTGTGGTGGCCGGGGCATTTGTGGACGCTGTCAAATCTTGGTGAGCGAAGGGGAGTTTGCTAAGTTTGGTATCACCTCTAGTAAAGACAGTTTAGAACCCATTACCGCACCGGAACTCAAATACGCCGAACGGCGCGAGTTGAAGCCAGGCCGTCGCCTAAGTTGCCACACCAAAGTGCTGAATGACATTGTGGTTGACGTACCCGCAGAAAGCCAAGTGCACCATCAAATGGTGCGTAAAGATGCTGAACACCACGACATAGACATCAACCCGTTGGTGCGACTCTACTATGTGGAGGTGCAAGAACCAGACATGCACGACCCGTCTGGTGATCTACGCCGCTTACTTAATGCCCTAGAAGCCGATTGGCAGTTGAGCGACTTGGACTATGACGTGGCTTTGCTGGCCAATATTCAACCTATTCTGCGCAAAGGTAAGTGGAATGTTACCGTTGCTGTGCGCCAGGGTGAACGTATTGTAGCCATCTGGCCTGGTCTTAAGGAAAATATTTATGGCGTTGCCGTAGATGTAGGTTCTACTACCATTGCCGCCCATCTGTGCAACCTTTCTAGTGGTGAAGTGGTTGCGAGTGCGGGGGTGATGAACCCACAAATTCGTTTTGGCGAAGACCTCATGAGTCGGGTCTCCTACGTGATGATGAATCCCGGTGGCGAAGTGGAGATGACCAAGGTGGTACGTGAAGCTCTAAATGGCTTGGTGCAAGAGCTGGTGAAAAAGCAAGCCTGTGACACCACAGACCTGCTTGAAATCACCTTTGTAGCCAACCCCATTATGCATCACCTGTTGCTAGGTATTAACCCCGTAGAGCTTGGTGGTGCGCCGTTTGCTTTGGCCACCGACATGGCCGTAAACACCTTCGCCAGTGATTTGGATATTGTGCTTAACCCCCAGGCGCGAGCCTATCTATTACCCTGTATTGCTGGTCATGTTGGTGCCGACACCGCCGGCATGGTGTTAGCAGAAGAACCTTACAATCACGACGAAATGACCTTGTTGGTGGATGTAGGCACCAATGCCGAAATCGTCTTGGGCAATCGTCATCGTTTAGTGGCCTGCTCCAGCCCCACGGGCCCTGCCTTTGAGGGTGCGCAAATCAGTGCCGGCCAGCGTGCTGCAGCGGGTGCCATTGAGCGCATTCGCATTGACCCCGTCACCTTGGAGCCTCGCTTTCGGGTGATTGGCTGTGAGCTATGGTCCGATGAGCCTGGTTTTGATGAAGCCACGGTAAGCACTGGTATTACTGGCATCTGTGGCTCGGGTATCATTGAAGTGGTAGCCGAAATGTACTTGTCTGGGGTAATTAACCAAGACGGTGTAGTTGATGGTGGCATGGCGGCGATTAACCCACGCATTGTTGCCGATGGGCGTACCTTTGCTTACGAAATCATGCCCGCTACAGAAACCCGTGGCGCCGTTAAAATCATGCAAAATGACATTCGAGCAATACAGTTGGCAAAGGCCGCCTTATACGCTGGGGTAAAGTTATTGATGCAATACCAAAAGGTGGATAAGGTAGACCGCATTCGTTTTGCTGGCGCTTTTGGTAGCCATATTGATGTTAAATACGCCATGGTGTTAGGTTTAATTCCCGATTGTGCCTTGGATCAGGTATCATCTGCCGGCAACGCCGCAGGCACGGGTGCTCGTATCGCCTTGCTCAATGAAGAGGCGAGGCCTGAAATAGAGCAAATAGTGCTTACTATTGAAAAAATTGAAACCGCGGTAGAACCAGATTTTCAACAGCTGTTTATTGATGCCATGGCCTTTCCTAACAAGGTTGACGCTTTTCCGGAGCTAGAGAAAGTGGTCACTTTGCCCCCCTATAAGGAAGTTAGGGCCGAAGTTGAGTCGGGTCAGAAAAAACGTCGCCGTCGTCGCGGTTAAAACTAAAGGAAAAATACATGCGTTCACAACCACCTGCCAGCCGCGCACACTTAGGTGTGATGATCGGTATTGCCTTCAAACTATTTAAGAGTGTGAAGGTATTGAAGATCGCTCTGGTGGGCATGGCCTTATCTGGCTGGACTATTATGTTCAGTTTTGAATTTGCCGCTACCTTGTTGGCAGTGTTGATGTTTCACGAATACGGGCACATTCGTGCCATGAAACACTTTGGCATTGCTACCAAGGGCATTTACATCATTCCCTTTGTGGGTGGCATTGCTGTGGGAGAACGCCCTAAGACCCATTGGCAAGACTTGTACATTGCCATGATGGGGCCCGTATTTGGGTTGTTGATGAGTGTGGCATTTTTTGTGGCTTATCTAGTGACAGACAGCCATTTCATGGGTTTGGTGGCATCCATTAGCGCTTTGATCAACTTAGTTAATCTATTACCCATATTGCCTTTGGATGGTGGTCGAGTGGTTAAAGCTTTGGTGTATTCAGGCCGAAGTCGCTTTATTTACGTCGGTTTGGTGGTTATTTCTGGCCTAATCATGTACTACTGTTTTACCAATGGCTTTGCCCTGATCGGCTTTTTTGGCCTCATGGGTTTGGTGGATTTACTGGCCGACTGGCGTAGCTTCGATCAGGACCCTAAAGCTAAACTTGATGCCTATGGCATGGTCTTTAGCTTGGTTTGGTATCTGCTTACAGCAGCGGCTTTAATTGGCATGATCGTTTGGTTGGCCGCTCTGGAGCTGCCAGGCAGTGAACTGGCTACCGCCATACTTAACGCTTAAGTCGGCGGTTTAATGCTAGGTTTCTTCGGCGGCAGCTCCATCCGCTGCCTTCATGCTTGCTTCTGCGGCGGCTAAGCTTTCTGCAGCAGCCTTGACGCTCTGGCCAGGGGAGAAGCGGCGTCGCTCTTCACGTGGTGGAATACCAAAGAAGTCGCGGTAACACTTGGAAAAGTGGGGCGCAGACACAAATCCGCAGGCTAATGACACATCAATAATAGACAGGTTAGTTTGCAGCAATAGCTGGCGTGCACGGTTAAGGCGCAGTTCCAAATAATAACGTGACGGCACGCATTTCAGATGCTTCTGGAACAAGCGCTCTAATTGGCGGCGCGATACGCCTACATACTGTGCCAAGTCATCCAAACTAATGGTTTCTTCTAAGTTGGCTTCCATCAAAGCCACGGCTTCAATTAACTTAGGCTGGCTGTTGCCTAAGTGTAGGCGTAAGGGAATGCGCTGCGTGTCGTGATGGTCGCGAATACGTTCCATGATAAACATTTCCGACACCGCCGCGGCTAACTCTGGGCCGTGATGGCTGCTCACAAACTGCAACATCATGTCTAAAGACGAATTGCCGCCGGAGCAAGTGAAACGGTCGCGGTCAATGGCAAATAGGTTAGACGACATGAGTACATTGGGAAATTCTTCGCGCATACTGGCTAAGTTTTCCCAATGAATAGTCGATTTATAGCCATCCAATAGGCCCGCAGCGGCTAATAGATAACTACCGGTGCAGGTAGAGCCGATGGCAATTTTGGCATTGGAAACTTTGCGTAAAAAGGTAAGGGTAGACTTATCATAAGCACGGTCGATATAGGTGCCACCACAAACGATCAGCGCCTCAAGGCCATTTAAATCTAGGTCGTTAACATGGATGGTAGGGGTGATTTCAAAGCCAACGCTGGCCTTAACAGGCACACCGTCCATAGATACAATTTGCCATTCATAGAGGTCTTGCTTGCTGATGTAGTTGGCGCCACGCAGGCTAGCAACAGCAGACGAAAAAGTCACCATAGAGTAGTTTGGAATTTGTAAAAAAGCGTATCGAATGGGTTTCTTATCGGACATGGCAGTCTCTATTTATATGATTCAATGTAATTGCCAATAGCAGCAATATAAGACTATTTTCCCTTATAGACTTAAGCCGCATTCTAAACTAGCTTGGCCCCCTAGGGAACAAAATAATGATCGTTTGGCCATCATATGTCGCTGTTAAACAATTAATAGGCGGGTGTGGAAACGGGCTAATAAGCCCAAGGCGTCCGTATTGTAGCCATTTGTGCTTTGGCCGTGGTGATTACCTTAATGGCGCTGATTTAACCGGTCTTTTTTATGCCTGTAATTTGGGGTTGCAAAAAAGTTGCAATAAAATTGCAAAACCCAGGCCCAAAAAAAGGCCGCCGATCAAGGCAGCCCAGGGCCAAGGCACCACGGCTAATCCATAAACTTGGCCAAACTAAAACCACCTAATTCTACGTTAACCAATTGATATCTTCGTGCCTGGCGTCATAATCATTAGTCATTGCTTCGCTCGCATGCCCGGCAAAGCCATTGGTCTGAGCAACCTTGTTTTTTGTGTTCGTGAATAGCCATGGCGCGTCCCTGGTGGAAGCCTGGGCGGTGGGCGAATGGTATGTGGTCATAGGCACCACCCAGCACCGTTGCAAAACAGGTTGTTAAGTGGTTGTTTTTATTGCTATGTATTACTTGCTTTAATCCCCGTTGATTGGTTGGCTAATGCCTTTACAATCAATGAGTTACATATTCAGCGTCGCATTCTAAACTAGCTTGGTTCCCTAGGGAACAAAATAATGATCGTTTGGCCATCATATGTCGCTGTTAAACAACCAAAAGGTGGGGTGTTGTAATTGGCTAATTAGTTCAAGGTGTCTGCAGCATAGCCATTAAGGCTTTAGCGGCATTAGATAAGCTGCGTTGTTGGTGCCAAACACAGCCCAGTTGGCGTACGATAGGCTTGGTTTGCGTGGTGATGACCTTAATGTCACTGTTGATGAGGGTTTGCGGCAAAATACTCCAGCCCATACCAATGCTCACCATCATGCGAATGGTATCTAGATTGTTGGTGGACATGGCGACCTTAAGCGCTAGCTCTTGGTCAGCAAAATCTTGCTCCACAATGCCCCGAGTAAAGGTATTACTTTTGCTCAGTAGCGCGGGGTAGCTGCTTAGTTGCGACAAATCCACCGACGCCTGTTGGCTTAAAGGGTGATCTGGCGCTGCTACAAACTGCATTTGATCCTGCCAAATCACTTTTTGTTCAATCAGAGGATGAGGTTCTGGGTTGAGGGTAATAATTCCCAGTTGCCAGCGGCCATGTAGCAAACCATCATAAATGACTTCCGACTCGGCAAACTGAATGTCCAACTCCACTTGCGGGTAGAGAGCGATAAACCGACGTAATGGCTCAGGCAGGCGGTGCAAACTAATATGATGACTAGTAGCAATACGCAATTGGCCTCCCACCCGGCCAGACAAGTTGGTTAACTCTCCTGCGGTATCTTCCATGGCCTGCAATATGGCTTTAGCCTTAGGTAACAGGTGCTGCCCCGCCACGGTGAGGGACACGGTGCGGCCAATGCGATCAAACAGACGAGTGTTTAACTGCTGTTCCAGTTTAACAATGCGTTTGCTCACCGCGGGTTGCGTTAGATACAGTTGTTCCGCCGCTCGTGAAAACGAGCTATGCTCGGCCACCACCAAAAAGGCTTTTAATGTAATGCTATCCATGGTCTATAGAGTACGCTCATGCATAACCAAATGGAATACAATTCTAAATAAATTGGAATTAGAGTTATCACTATAGGGTGGGTATAATGGCTTCACATTAACCTGAGCTTAGGACACCACATGGCCGGTAAAACCCTTTATGACAAGCTGTGGGACGCCCACATTGTTAAACAACAAGACGATGGCAGTTGCTTGATATACATTGACCGACATTTGTTGCATGAGGTCACATCACCGCAGGCATTTGAAGGCTTACGCATTGCTGGCCGTAAGCCTTGGCGTATCGATACCAACCTGGCCACGCCTGACCATAACGTACCTACCACTTATGATGAGCGGGCTATTGGTGTAAATGGTATTGCTGACCCAGTGTCGAAAATTCAGGTGCTTACCTTAGGTGAGAATTGCGCCGAATTTGGTATTACCGAGTTTGATATGCAGGATGAGCGTCAAGGCATTGTGCATGTGGTTGGCCCAGAGCAGGGTGCCACCTTGCCGGGCATGACCGTGGTGTGTGGTGATTCTCATACCGCTACCCATGGTGCTATGGGTGCTTTGGCTCACGGCATTGGCACTTCTGAGGTGGAGCATGTGTTGGCCACCCAGTGTTTGATTCAAAAGAAATCGCAAAACATGCTGGTGCGGGTGGATGGTGAATTAGGCGAGGGGATTACCTCAAAGGATGTAGTGCTGGCTATTATTGGCGTTATGGGCACCGCAGGAGGCACCGGTTATGCCATTGAATTTGGCGGCAAGGTGTTTGAAGACATGTCCATGGAAGGCCGTATGACCGTATGTAATATGGCCATAGAGGCCGGAGCCCGAGTGGGTATGGTGGCAGTAGATCAAACTACCATTGATTATGTGCAAGGCCGTCCATTCTCTCCCACAGGTGACAATTGGGATTTAGCCGTGACTGCCTGGCAGCAGCTGCATACCGATGCCGACGCTGAGTTTGATCATGTGTTGGTGTTGGATGGCGCTAGCATTGCTCCCCAAGTCACTTGGGGCACATCACCAGAGATGGTGGTGCCCGTGTTTGCTAAGGTGCCTAATCCGGCCAAGGAAAAAGACGACACCAAAGCGGCTGCCATTACCCGAGCGCTAGAATATATGGGCTTAATCGCAGATCAAGCCATCACCGACATACAGTTGGATCGGGTGTTTATTGGCTCTTGCACCAACAGCCGCATTGAAGACTTACGTGCCGCTGCGGCGGTGGTTAAGGGCAAAACCGTGGCTGCTAGCCTCAAACAAGCTTTAGTGGTGCCTGGTTCTGGATTAGTGAAAGCCCAAGCTGAAGCGGAAGGGCTGCACACCATATTTACCGATGCCGGCTTGGAATGGCGTGAGCCCGGCTGCTCCATGTGTTTGGCCATGAATGCCGATAAGCTAGGTGCTGGCGAGCATTGTGCCTCTACCTCTAACCGCAACTTTGAAGGCCGTCAGGGCTTTGGCGGGCGCACCCATTTGGTGAGCCCTGCCATGGCCGCAGCGGCAGCGATAGCAGGCCATTTTGTTGACGTGCGATCTTTCGCACATTCTGCATAGGCCGAGACATAGGAGAATACCATGCAAGCATTTACCCAATTGAAGGGGATCGTTGCCCCCTTAGATCGTGCCAACGTTGATACGGACATGATCATTCCTAAACAGTTTCTAAAGTCCATTAAGCGTTCTGGCTTTGGTCCCAACTTGTTTGACGAATTACGTTACCTTGATCAGGGGGAGCCCGACCAAGATTCGAGTAAGAGGCCCATTAACCCTGACTTTGTGCTTAATTTCCCGCGCTATAATAATGCTAAGATACTCTTAGCAAGAAGTAACTTTGGTTGTGGTTCTAGCCGTGAACATGCGCCTTGGGCTTTGTTGGATTTTGGCATTTCCTGCCTTATTGCACCCAGTTTTGCAGATATTTTTTACAATAACTGTTTTAAAAATGGCATCTTGCCCATTACCTTGATGGAAGAGCAGGTAGATCAGCTGTTTGATGACACCCAGGCCCAACAAGGCTTTGAGTTAACGGTGGATTTAGACGCCGGCGTGATTCGCGGTGCCAGTGCCGGTGACATTGAATTTAGTATTGATAGCTTTAGACGCCATTGTTTACTCAATGGTCTGGACGACATTGGTTTGACCCTAGAGCAGGCCAGTGCCATCAAGAAATATGAGCAAAAACGTAAACAGCAAGCCCCTTGGCTATTTGCCTAGCAGAGACATAAGTTATGACCCACAATATTTTAGTTTTACCCGGTGACGGCATTGGCCCAGAAATTATTTCTGAAGCGCAAAAAGTACTGCACGCAGTGGACAGCAAATTCAACCTTGGCTTGAGTATTAGCTCCGCCTTGGTGGGTGGTAGTGCCATTGATGCTACGGGCGAACCCTTGCCTGCAGCAACCCTCGATGCTGCCAAAGCCGCCGATGCCATATTGTTGGGCGCCGTGGGTGGGCCTAAGTGGGATAGCCTAGATATGGCTATTCGGCCAGAAAAAGGTCTTTTAGGTTTACGCTCAAACCTAAACTTATTTGGTAATTTGCGGCCCGCAATTTTGTACCCTCAGTTAGTCGACGCCTCAAGCTTAAAACCAGAAATTGTATTGGGCTTGGATATCTTGATCGTGCGTGAGCTCACGGGTGGCATCTACTTTGGCCAGCCGCGAGGCATTAGAATATTAGACAACGGTGAGCGTCAGGGCTATAACACTTACGTATACGCCGAATCTGAAATTCGGCGCATCGGCAAGGTGGCCTTCGAAGCCGCCCAAGCCCGCGGTGGTAGGTTATGTTCCGTGGACAAGGCCAACGTACTAGAAGTCACGGTATTGTGGCGTGAAGTCATGGACGAAATGGCTAAGGACTACCCAGATGTAGAACTGAGTCACATGTACGTTGATAATGCGGCCATGCAGTTGGTGCGCGCTCCCAAGCAGTTTGATGTGATAGTGACTGGCAATATGTTTGGCGACATTTTATCTGACGCCGCCGCCATGCTTACCGGTTCCATTGGTATGTTGCCATCGGCTTCGTTAGATGCAGCAGGCAAAGGCATGTATGAGCCGTGCCATGGTTCGGCCCCCGATATCGCAGGTCAAGGTAAGGCTAACCCCCTAGCAACCATATTGTCGGCTGCCATGATGCTGCGTTATACCCTTAACCAAAGCGCTGCAGCACAGGCCATTGAAGCGGCCGTGAGCGTGGTGTTAGATCAAGGCCTTAGAACAGCCGATATCAGTGCTCCTGGCATGCACACTGTGGATACAAAAAGCATGGGTGATGCGGTAGTTTCTGCCCTCAATAAGGGTTAGAATTAGGCTCTTAGTTGTTCCATGTAATTGATATGAAAAAGGTTTAAAGATGAAGCGTGTAGGACTGGTAGGTTGGCGTGGCATGGTTGGTTCTGTGTTGATGCAACGCATGCAAGAAGAAAATGACTTGCAGATGATTGAGCCAACCTTTTTCACTACCTCCCAGGCTGGTCAAGCAGCACCTGATTTTGGAGTTGATGCACCCGCGTTGCAAGACGCCCATGATATTGATGCCCTCAAGAGCATGGATATCATCATTTCATGTCAGGGCGGTGATTACACCGACCGTGTGTTTGGGCCCTTGCGCAGTGCAGGCTGGAAAGGCTTTTGGATCGATGCCGCCTCTAGTCTACGCATGCAGGACGATAGTGTGATCATCCTTGATCCGGTTAACCGTAATGTTATTGACCAAGCTTTAGCGCAAGGCAAAACCGAGTTTATTGGCGGTAACTGCACCGTTAGTTTAATGATGTTGGCCTTGGGCGGCTTATTTGCTGCTGATCAGATTGAATGGATGTCGGCTATGACATACCAATCAGCTTCTGGTGGTGGTGCCCGCCATATGCGTGAGCTATTGAATCAAATGGGCTACATTAACCAAACTGTGTCTGGAGAACTGGCCGATCCAGCTTCTGCAATCTTAGAAATTGACCGCAAGGTATCTTTGGCCATTAACTCGGCAGATAACAATGCCAGCCAATTCGGTGCGCCCTTAGCAGGTAGTTTGATTCCATGGATTGACTCACAGTTGGCTAATGGCCAGAGTCGTGAAGAATGGAAAGCCCAAGCAGAAACCAATAAAATCTTAGGTCGTACAAAGGATATTATTCCGGTGGATGGTTTATGTGTAAGAGTGGGTGCCATGCGCTGCCACAGCCAAGCACTGACTATCAAGCTCAAGCAAGACCTGCCCATGGATGAAATTGAGCATATGTTGGCCCAAGCCAACGAGTGGGTAAAGGTGATACCCAACGATCGCGATTTAACCATGGCAGAGCTAACACCAGCCAAGGTTACTGGTACCATGACAGTGCCCATAGGCCGTTTGCGGAAGCTCAATATGGGGCCTAAATATTTGTCAGCCTTCACCGTGGGTGACCAGTTGTTGTGGGGTGCGGCTGAGCCCCTAAGGCGCATGCTTCGAATATTGCTCGAGGCTTAAATTGAGCATGGGCATTAATGGGTAATTTAAAAAGGCGCTAAGGCGCCTTTTTTGTAGCGTCAAGGCTGCGACAATAGCCTTTCATCAAGGTGAGGTAACACACATGAATGCGACAAATTTGGCCCGGGCCCTAGGTATTTTGAGCTTCGTCAGCATACTTTTAAGTCCCAATGCTCAGGCTAATTTGGCAGCGCAGCCAACACCTGAATCAGCGCCTGTGCAAGTAACAGCAACGATAGTTACCGTTGAACCTGGTCAAACTCTGTGGCGTATTGCTGTCAATAACAGCCTTCAAGACGTGACCCCTTGGCAAATGTTGATGGCCTTATACAAAACCAACCCTCAGGCCTTTAGGCGAGGTGATATCCGTCAGCTTTTGGCCCACAGCCGGTTAACCTTACCCAGCCTGGCTCAAGCTCAAAAATTGTCTGCCAAGCAAGCCAGAGCAGAATATGATGAGCTAGTTAAGGCAAAGGCTAAACAGCCAGCTAAGCCGGCCGTTAAACCCACGCTTCAGCCGTCAGTTAAGTCAGTCGTTAAAGCGGCTAGTCAAACGCCAGTGGTTAGCCCGCAACAAGTGCAGTTGCAACAGGACTTAAAGCAACTGCATGAGCAAAAGTCTGTACTACAAAGTAATATGCAAAGCTTAGATCAAGAGTTTCAGATCGCCCAAATTAACCTTGGCCAGGTGCAGGCAGAGTTGGAACAGATGCGCAGCATGCTAGAACAAGCACAAAGCAGCGTGTTAGATGCGCGTAATGCGCAACTTGATAGTGATGCCCGGATTAGCTGGCTGCAAGGGGCAAACACACCCCGGGTACTAGTCTTTTTGTTGATCCCAGTGGTGTTAGTAGTGGGTTTAATTTGGTGGTTCATTGGCCGGCGCAAATCCCCCCAAGCCAGTGCAGCCTCGATGCTTGACCCCAGCGTGGTTGATGAGCCTCCATTAGCGCTAGACTCTTTGGCAGAGTACGATACTAGGCGTGATTCTACTTACCATACTGAATTAAAACCGAGTAGTCTGCCCGTACAGGAGCAGGAGCAAGAACAGGCTCAAACCCAGAATCAAAATTCAACTATAGAAAGTGGCCAACGTCATTTATCTAGTGAAGTTGAAGCGCTACTCAAGCAACGTCAGCCACAGGCCATGGCTGACGAGCCGGTTGAATACCTGTCGCCAGAAGAAGACATGAACACCAAGCTGGATTTGGCTCAGAGTTACTGCGATATGGGGCAAATTTCTGAAGCCCGAGCGGTATTACAAATTGTGCTTAATAAGGGTAATGCTGAGCAACAAACCCAAGCGGCGCAGTTGCTGTCGCGGTTAAATTCATAGTTAGGGCGTGTGCTGATCTAATGACGACTCAATTTCAAGCCGATGCCTCGGAATTTTTGGCTCCAGGTTACCACCGAGTGGCTTTATCTGTGGCCTATAACGGCCGCCATTATCATGGCTGGCAACGCCAACCTCATGGGCACATTAGCGTGCAAGAAAAACTCGAAGATGCCTTAAGCATGGTTGCCGATCAACCCATAAAGGTCATCTGTGCAGGCCGCACTGATGCGGGTGTGCATGCGAGTGCTCAAGTGGTGCATTTTGATACCAGTGCAGAGCGGCCACTACGTGCTTGGACCCATGGTGGTAATATGAATTTGCCTGACGATGTGGCTATTCAATGGGCTCATCCAGTGGATGCAAGATTTCATGCTCGCTTTAGTGCTAGTGCGCGGCGCTATCGTTACGTTATTTACAATCACCCCATGCGGCCAGCCTTGATGGACAAGGAGGTGAGTTGGAATTACCGCCCATTGGATGTGCCAGCTATGCAAGCAGCGGCCAATGCACTTGTAGGTACACATGATTTTAGTTCATTTAGAGCCGCGGCATGTCAGGCCAACAGTCCTATTCGCAGCGTGCATCATTTGCAGGTGATTAGCGCCGGTGACTATATTGTACTGGACGTACGCGCCAATGCTTTTTTGCACCACATGATTCGTAATTTAGCTGGTTTGCTGATGAAAATTGGCGCCGGTGATGCGCCACCAAGCTGGGCTGGAGAAGTGTTGGCGGCTAAAGATAGGCGGGTAAGTGCAGCCACGGCACCGCCCTATGGACTGTATTTTGTGGGTGCTGAATATGAGGCAAAGTTTGGTCTGCCCGAACAGCCAATGGGACCACATTTTTTAGCACCTTGGATGCAGCGTTAATGAGCACAAAAATTGGCCCACAAGGGCTAGTTTATCTGCTACCATTGGGTCTTAAGGCTTATAACAGCCTACAAGCAACAACTTTCTGCGACTTATAGTGACTCAAATAGTGACTCAACCTAGAGTAAAAATTTGCGGCCTACGCCAAGCCGAAGACGCCCTATATGCCGTGCGTTGTGGTGCCGACGCCATTGGGTTAGTGTTTTATGCACCCAGCCCCCGTGCCGTAACTATGGCGCAGGCTGCGGCAATCATTGCTCAACTGCCTCCTTTTATTACTAGTGTTGGCTTATTCGTCAATGCCAGTGCTCGCGATATCGATCAAGTCTTGTCCCAAGTTCCTTTAAGCCTGTTGCAGTTTCATGGCGACGAAGACCCTGTTTTTTGTAATCAATTTCAGTTGCCATGGGTTAAGGCGGTGCGCATGCGCGCGCATATAAACCTACATCAGCAAAGAGATCTGTTTGCTAAAGCTCAGGGCCTGCTGCTTGATGCCTACAAGCCCGGTGTACCAGGTGGCACTGGCGATCAGTTTGATTGGCATCGAATTCCGCCAGATATCGCCAATCAGGTGATCTTGGCAGGCGGTATTGATGCCCATAATGTACAACAAGCCATGGCTCAAGTTAAACCTTGGGCAATTGATGTAAGTGGCGGCGTTGAAAGCCACAAAGGTGTGAAAGATCATGCTAAAATCAGCGCCTTTATGCAGCAAGCTAAACCCTATTTTGTGGCCTAGCTCTAGCATGAGTTATAGCCAAAGTAATTACCCTTAATTAAAACTAAAGGAACCTCTAGTGACTGAACCAGTAGCATTGCCAGACGCCGACGGCCATTTTGGCCCCTATGGCGGACGTTTTGTATCGGAAACCCTGTTCGCTGCCCTCGACGAACTACGTGATACCTACGAGCGTTTATGGCAAAGCCCAGAGTTTCAGGCCGAGTTCGATTTGGATATGGCCCATTATGTAGGCCGACCTTCGCCTTTGTACCATGCAAAGCGTTTATCAGATACCTACGGTGGTGCACAGATCTATTTGAAGCGTGAAGACCTGAACCATACGGGTGCGCACAAAATCAACAACACCATTGGCCAAGCATTGCTAGCTAAGCACATGGGCAAGCCGCGCATTATTGCCGAGACTGGTGCCGGGCAACATGGTGTTGCCAGTGCCACTGTGGCTGCACGCCTTGGTTTAGAGTGTGTAGTTTATATGGGTGTTAAAGATATACGCCGGCAAGCACTTAACGTGTATCGCATGAAGCTACTTGGAGCCACCGTAATTGGTGTTGATTCGGGCACCAAGACCCTAAAAGACGCCATGAACGAAGCCATGCGTGATTGGGTTACTAATGTTGATAATACCTATTACATTATTGGCACCGCCGCAGGTCCACATCCTTACCCTAAATTAGTGCGTGACTTCCAAAGCATTATCGGCCGTGAAGCTCGTCGTCAAAGCTTAGAGCAGGCGGGCAAATTACCTGATGTTATTGTTGCCTGTGTGGGTGGTGGTTCTAATGCCATTGGCATTTTCCATCCTTTCCTTGATGATAAGGAGGTGCGCTTAATTGGCGTAGAAGCAGGTGGTCTTGGGATAGAATCGGGCCAGCACGCCGCGCCCTTATCGGTTGGCACACCCGGTGTATTACATGGTAACCGCACTTACCTAATGAGTGATGAAAACGGTCAGATTCAGGATCCTTATTCAATCTCAGCGGGTTTAGATTATCCAGGCGTTGGTCCTGAACACTCTTACCTTAAGGATATTGGTCGCGCAGAATACACTGCCGCAACCGATGAAGAAGCGCTTCACTCTTTCCGCGAGCTAACGTTGCTTGAAGGTATTATGCCCGCTTTAGAGTCAAGCCACGCTGTAGCACACGGCTGTAAGCTAGCTGCACAAATGCGCCCAGACCAAATGATAATAATCAACTTATCTGGGCGTGGTGATAAAGACATACATACGGTTGCCGACATCGACGGCATCGAATTTTAAGGATACAGATCATGAGTCGTATTGCAGCTTGCTTTGCAGCACTTAAGACCCAAGGTCGCCAGGCCTTGATACCCTATGTTACCGCAGGTGACCCCCATCCAGATGTTACTGTTGGGCTTATGCATCAAATGGTGACAGCGGGTGCCGATGTGATTGAACTAGGCATTCCCTTTTCCGACCCGATGGCCGATGGGCCGGTAATTCAACTTGCTTGTGAACGAGCCTTGCAACACAACACCTCACTGACCATGATTTTAGCCATGGTGGCAGAATTTAGGCAACAGAACGACACTACCCCCGTGGTGTTGATGGGCTATCTCAACACCGTAGAGCGAATGGGCTACCCACAGTTTGTGGCGGCGGCCAAAGATGCGGGTCTTGATGGTGTGCTGATGGTGGATTTGCCACCAGAAGAGGGCCACGATTTTAATGCTTCATTACGTCAAGCTGGCTTAGATGCCATTTTCCTCATAGCGCCAACCACCACCGAAGAGCGCATTAAGAAAATTTGCGCGGCGGGTAGTGGTTATCTGTATTATGTGTCGTTAAAAGGGGTCACTGGTTCGGCTCAAATTGATACCGATGCAGTGGCTAAAAAACTGGCTCTGGTTAAACAACATACACAACTACCTTTAGGTGTGGGCTTTGGTATTCGTGATGCAGATTCTGCCGCCCGGGTCGCCCAAGTAGCCGACGGTGTAGTGGTAGGCAGCGTGCTAGTGAGTGCTATGGGAGACAACCAAGATAATCCCGCCAATGGCTGTGCTAAGGTTGTAGAAATTTTAACGGCAATGCGTCAGGCAATGGATGCCACAGCCTAATTAATTATTAACCGTGAATTTAAATCACGGTGGGAGAAACCATGAGTAGCTGGTTAGACAAAATTGTACCTGCAGGTATTTTAACCAATTTAGGTAACAAGGGCCGTCGTGGCAATGTACCTGAAGGGGTGTGGAAAAAATGCCCTAAGTGTGCTGCCGCTTTATACAAGCCAGAGCTGGAAAAAAACTTGGAAGTTTGTACCAAGTGCGAACACCATATGCGCGTACCAGCCCGTGACCGTTTAACTATGTTTCTTGATGCCGGCAGCTTCACCGAAATTGCCAGTGAAGTTGAGCCTGTTGATAAGCTCAAATTTAAAGACATTAAAAAGTATAAAGATCGCCTTGTTAACGCCCAAAAGGCCACCCAGGAAAAAGATGCCTTGATCGCCATGAAAGGCAAGTTGGATGGCCTAGATCTAGTGGCCGTGGCCTTTGAATTTAACTTTCTGGGTGGTTCCATGGGCGCAGTAGTGGGTGAACGTTTTGTACGTGCCGCTAACGTTAGCATGGAGCAGGGCATTCCCTTGGTGTGTTTTTCTGCTTCAGGTGGCGCGCGCATGCAAGAGGCCCTAACGTCATTGTTTCAAATGGCTAAAACCAGTGCCGTACTGGAAAAGCTAAAACAACAAGGCATACCATATATTTCTGTATTAACTGACCCTGTTTATGGCGGTGTATCGGCCAGTTTGGCGATGCTAGGTGATGTGAACATTGCCGAACCAGGTGCACGCATGGGCTTTGCAGGGCCTCGAGTAATTGAACAAACAGTGCGTGAAACTTTGCCCGACGGCTTTCAAAAGAGTGAGTTTTTACTCGACCACGGTGCCATTGACATGATCGTTAAACGTTATGAAATGCGTGCTACCGTGAGCCGCATTTTGTGTGCCATGACCCAGCAGCCTGCTCCTATTACGGCGCTTTAAACGAAGCATAGACCTTATGGCACAAGATTTATCCTTTGATCAGGCAGCTGATTGGCTGGCTTGGTTAGAGCAACAGCACCCGAGCCATGAAATGGACATGGGGTTGACGCGTATCGGGATTGTGGCAAAGCGTTTGTTAGTGCCGGGCCCCATTGCCAAGCAAGTGATTACCGTAGCTGGCACTAATGGTAAAGGCTCGAGTGTGGCCTATTTATCGGCCATTATGGCTCACGCGGGGTTAAGCTATGGTACTTTGACCTCGCCGCATTTTGTGCACTTCAATGAACGTATTCAACTGCAAGGCCAAGCGGTTACAGATAGTCAGCTTTGTGCTAGTTTCGAAAGGGTTAATAAAGCCCGTTACGATGCAGCAGGGACGGCTACTACGCTCACTTACTTTGAGTTTAACGCCTTGTTAGCCTTTGATATAATGCAAAGGGCACAGCTGGATGTGGCTATCTTAGAAATCGGCTTAGGCGGGCGACTTGATGCGGTTAATTTAATTGATGCCGATGTGGCCATCGTTACCAGTATCTCTGTTGATCACGTGGACTGGCTGGGCGATAACGTCGACCTAATAGGACGCGAGAAAGCGGGCATATATCGAGCTCACAAAGCGGCAATAGTGGGGGCCGAGGATAGCCCAGCATCCGTGGCCGCTTACGCCCATGAGATTGACGCGCTGTGTATGCAAAATGGCATAGATTTTGGTGTCAAACAGGGTGTTTGGTATAATCAGGCGGGCTTACAGATTACTTTGCCTAAGGTCAGCTTGCCGCCCATGAACGTGGCGGCCGTAGTGCAGGCAGTCACTTGTTTGAGTTTTGACGTGGCTCCTAGCGCAATAGTAGCTGGCCTTAAGGATGCCCGTTTAATAGGGCGTTTTCAAAGGCTAAGCTGGCAGCATAAACAGGTTATTCTGGATGTGGCACATAATCCACAAGCAGCACAAAATCTGGCACTGGAACTGAGTAAGGAAACTTGTGAGGGTCGTACCATCGCTGTATTAGCGATGTTGAGTGACAAGGATTATCAGCAGGTTATTGCCGCTTTGGCAAATAGTTTTGACCATTGGATGTTAGCCAATAGCACGGGGGCTAGAGCCTTGTCTTGCCATGAACTAGCCCAAGAAGTGGCATTGCATGGCGTTGCTGCAACGCAAATTGATACCTTTTCAAGCCCCATGCAAGCCTTTGAGGCCGCCATAGACAAGGCCACCGAGGCCGATAGAGTTATTGTTTTTGGTTCATTTGTGACAGTGGGTGCAGTGCTGGCTTCGGTGTCAACTGAAGCATCACAAGCTCAGGCTTAAAACAGGGTTATTGAAATGGAGACACAAATGAAACATCGTATTGTGGGTAGTCTCGTGTTGCTAAGCTTAGCCATAATTATTTTGCCTTTTTGGTTAGATGGTGCTGGTCTAGAAGAGCATCAAACTCAGCAAACGGTGCCTCCCATGCCTGCTATAACGCAGTTGGTAGAGATCGAAACCGTTGATCCAAGTAACACTCAGGTGATTGCATTAAGCCCTATTGAGAAGGCTGTCGAGCCAGTTAAATTGGAGCCCGTTAAGACACAAGTTAAAAAAGTAGAGGCGAAAACCCCAAGCTTGCTTGATGAGCAAGGCCTACCCATTGGCTGGGTGGTGCAATTGGGTAGTTTTGGCAACAAGTCCAATGCTTTACGACTTAGGGAAAAGTTAATTAAAGCTAACTTTCCAGCCTACATGGTACCTAAAGGTGAGGATTTTAGAATTCTTGTGGGCCCCGAGATAGATCGGGTAAAGGCTGAAGCTTTGCAACAAGAGTTAAAGAAAAAGTTTAAAATGACTGGTTTTGTGATGAACTATGAAATCAATAAACCATAACTAAATTAGGTCGATTATGGAAAGCCTCAACGTTTTTGACTGGATTTTATTGGCTATTATTGTCATTTCCAGCGTGTTTGGTTTGCTAAGGGGGTTTGTTAAGGAGCTTTTGTCTTTGGCGAGCTGGGTTGCGGCATTTTTCGTGGCGCGTTTGTTTTCCTTTAAGCTAAGCAATTTTATGGTGGATTGGATTGATCAGCCACAATTTCGCGTTATCGCTGCGTTTGCCATTTTATTTGCTGCCACATTGGTGGTAGGTGCACTTATTAACAACGTATTTTCGCGCCTTGTCTCCGCTACAGGCCTGTCGGGTACTGACCGGCTATTTGGTATGGTGTTTGGCATTGTGCGGGGTGGTTTGCTTGCCGTTGTGGTGGTCTCACTCTTGTCTTTGACTCCCGTAAGCAATGACCAATGGTGGCAAAATTCACTTATTATTCCTCACTTTATCCTCCTGGATGAGTGGTCCTATAAAATGTCCAATAGTGCGTCAGGCGTATTGGATCTGTTACAACCAGCACTGTTTTAGTGCTGTACTGAGGGGTTGAGCATGTGTGGTATTGTAGGCATCGTTGCCAAGTCTTTTGTTAATCAGGAAATCTATGATGCCCTGACATTTTTACAACATCGAGGCCAAGACGCCGCTGGCATGGTAACTTGCCATGATGGGCGTTTTTTTCTGCGCAAAGATAATGGCCTAGTGCGTGATGTATTTCGTACCCGCCACATGCGCCGCTTGGTGGGTAATATGGGCATTGGCCATGTGCGCTATCCTACTGCGGGTAGCTCAAGTGCCGCCGAAGCCCAGCCGTTTTATGTGAACTCGCCCTATGGTATTGCCTTGGCTCACAATGGCAACTTAACCAATGCGGCAGAAATAGCCGAAAGTGTGTTTAAAGCCGACTTGCGCCATATCAATACCAATTCGGACTCCGAAGTGTTGCTCAATGTATTTGCCCATGAGCTGCAACGAGTAGGACAACTGGTACCCAGCGAAGAAGATATCTTTTATGCCGTACGCCAGGTACATCGTCGCTGCATCGGAGGCTATGCCGTGATCGCCATGATTGCCGGCAATGGTATTGTTGGTATCCGCGACCCCTTTGGTATTCGTCCTTTGTGCTATGGTAAGAGAGAATCTGAACTTGGCACTGAGTATATGGTGGCCTCTGAAAGCGTGGCTTTAGATGCTGCTGGTTACACTTTGGTGAGGGACTTGGCACCTGGTGAATGTATATACATTACCGAGGCAGGGCAGGTGTTTACCCGTCAATGTGCAGATGACTTCAAATATTCGCCGTGTATCTTTGAATATGTGTACTTGGCAAGGCCGGACTCTGTTATGGATGGTATCTCGGTGTATAAGGCACGCTTAAAAATGGGTGAATACCTCGCCGATAAGATATTACGTGAATGGCCAGACCACGATATTGATGTAGTGATACCCATACCCGATACTAGCCGCACTTCCGCCGTAGAATTAGCTAGTAAGCTAGGCGTTAAACTCAGAGAAGGCTATATAAAGAACCGCTATATTGGCCGTACTTTCATTATGCCCGGTCAAACGCAACGGCAAAAATCTGTGCGCCAAAAACTCAATCCCATTGAACTAGAGTTTCGTGGCAAGAATGTGTTGCTGATGGATGATTCTATAGTGCGTGGCACAACCTCGTTGCAGATTATTGAAATGGCTCGCGAAATGGGTGCGAAAAAAGTTTACTTTGCCTCAGCCGCGCCAGCAGTGCGTTATCCTAATGTTTATGGCATAGATATGCCTTCGGTAGAAGAACTAGTGGCCCATGGTCGCACGGATGACGAAGTGGGTGAGGTGATTGGTGCTGATCGGATGATCTACCAAGATCTAAAAGATTTAATTCGATCAACCCAAGGTGGTGGCAGCAACATTACCGAGTTTGATTGCTCAGTGTTTGATGGCCACTATGTTACCGGAGACGTGGATGAAGCCTACTTGGCTGGTTTAGAAGCTGCACGCAATGATGATACTATGCACAAAGTTAACATCATCGATGACGATGTTTCCTTGGCTACTAACATGCAAAGTAAGTTGTAATATGAATGATCTTCAAAAGCGTCAACAGCGTCAGCGCCAATACTTAGAGCAAACGGACATTGCCACTCAAGCCGTGCGCGCTGGGTCTGTATCTGGCATTGAGCAAGAGCATAATGATGCGATTTATGCCACCTCCAGCTATGTGTTTGCTAGTGCGCAAGAGGCTGCTATTTGCTTTGGCGGCAAGCATGAGGGCAATATTTATTCACGCTTTACCAACCCTACGGTACGCGCCTTTGAACAGCGTATAGCGGCAATGGAAGGTGGTGAACGGGCGGTGGCATCAAGCTCCGGTATGGGTGCACTAACAAGTATTTTTTTGGGTCACTTAAAGCAGGGCGACCATATCGTTTCCTCCTGCAGTATTTTTGGTTCTATTATTAGCTTGTTTGATAACATCTTGGCTAAGCTAGGTATCAGTACCACCTACGTGAGCCCTTCTGATTTATCGGCCTGGCAAGCAGCCATACAGCCCAATACCAAAATGTTGTTTCTTGAATCGCCTTCTAACCCTTTAGCAGAACTTGGCGACATTGCTGCCGTGTCTGCGCTAGCAAAGTCTGTAGGCGCATTGTTGGTGGTAGATAATTGCTTTTGTACGCCTATTTTGCAGAATCCTTTAGCCCTAGGCGCTGATATTGTTATGCACTCGGCCACTAAGTACATTGACGGTCAAGGTCGGTGTGTGGGTGGTGTGGCGATTGGCAGTGACGAACTTATGGAACCCATATTTGGCTTTTTGCGTACTGCGGGTACAACTATGAGCCCGTTCAACGCTTGGGTATTTCTTAATGGTTTAGAAACCTTAGGTTTGCGTATGCAAGCTCATTGCCAAGGAGCCCTTAAACTAGCCAACTGGCTACAAGACCAACCGCAAGTTGAGCGCGTCTACTATTCTGGCCTAGAAAGCCACCCCCAGCATCAATTGGCGAAGCAGCAACAACGTTTGTTTGGTGGTGTGGTTTCGTTTGAAGTAAAAGGTGATCAGAATGCTGCTTGGCGCTGTATTGATGCCACGCAACTGATGTCGATCACCGGTAACTTTGGTGATGCCAAGTCCACTATTACTCATCCAGCCACAACCACCCATGGCAAAATGACGCTAGAGGCAAGAGCCTTGGCGGGTATTAAAGACAATCTAATACGGGTATCCGTGGGCTTAGAAGCCTATGCTGACATTGAAGCCGATTTGGCTCAGGCGCTACATCAATTATAATCATTTTTTTGACTTAAAAAATGTTAAAAAAAGGCCCTTACCGGTAAAGGTAAGGGCCTTTTTTAGAGCCTTAAACTAACGAGTTAGCTGGCTTTAAGCAACTTCAACACTGGGGATGATTTTATCAGCGGCAGCAGTGTAGTTGGCTAGCTGGTCAAAATTAAGGTAGCGATAAACTTCGTCTGCCATAGTGTCTAACTTGCTGGCGTACTCCATGTACTCTGTTACGCTTGGCAGCTTGCCACTCACGCCCGCAACCGCGGCTAGTTCGGCAGAAGCCAAATACACGTTGGCGCCAGTGCCTAAGCGGTTAGGGAAGTTACGCGTTGAGGTGGAAACCACGGTTGATTCATCAGCTACCCGTGCCTGGTTGCCCATACACAAAGAACAGCCCGGCATTTCAATGCGCGCGCCAGCTTTACCAAAGATGTTGTAATAGCCTTCCTCGGAGAGTTGTGCCGCATCCATCTTGGTTGGGGGAGCAATCCACATGCGAGTGGGTATTGCACCGCCTGCAGCTTCAAGCAATTTACCTGCCGCACGGAAATGGCCTATATTGGTCATGCAAGAACCGATAAATACTTCGTCGATTTTCTGGCCGGCCACGCTGGACAATAAACGCGCATCATCTGGGTCGTTTGGTACGCAAAGAATAGGTTCCTTGATGTCGGCCAAATCAATCTCGAGCACTTCGGCATACTCAGCATCTTTGTCAGCCCGCATTAGCACAGGCTTTGCCAACCAGGCTTCCATAGCTAAAATACGACGAGCAATAGTGCGTTTATCACCATAACCTTCGGCGATCATCCACTTAAGCATAACCACGTTAGAGCGCAGGTACTCGGCCACAGGGGCTTCATTCAAGGTGATGCTACAACCCGCAGCAGAACGTTCCGCAGAGGCATCAGACAGCTCAAAAGCTTGTTCTACAGAAAGGTCTTCTAAGCCTTCAATTTCCAGCACTCGGCCAGAGAAAGCATTGATCTTGCCGGCCTTCTCTACGGTTAACAAGCCTTGCTTAATGGCGTAGTAGGGAATGGCGTGTACTAGGTCGCGTAAGGTAATGCCTGGGTTGCGTTTGCCTATAAAACGCACCAATACTGATTCTGGCATGTCTAGGGGCATGACCCCGGTAGCGGCGGCAAAAGCTACTAAGCCAGAACCTGCTGGGAAAGAAATACCCAAGGGGAAACGAGTATGGGAGTCGCCACCGGTCCCCACTGTATCTGGCAACAACATGCGGTTGAGCCATGAGTGAATTACACCATCACCTGGGCGTAGGGAAACGCCGCCACGGTTCATGATGAAGTCGGGTAGAGTGTGGTGGGTTTTTACGTCCACAGGCTTTGGATAAGCCGCTGTGTGACAGAATGACTGCATAGTTAAGTCGGCAGAGAAGCCAAGGCAGGCCAAGTCTTTCAATTCATCACGGGTCATGGGCCCAGTAGTGTCTTGTGAGCCTACTGTGGTCATCTTTGGTTCGCAGTAAGTGCCAGGGCGGATGCCTGTAGTACCACAGGCCTTACCTACCATTTTTTGCGCTAGGGTGTAGCCCTTGCCCGAATCTTTCGGTAGCGCAGGAACTTGAAATAAGTCAGCAGTTTCCAAACCTAGGGCGTTACGGGCACGGTCTGTTAGGCCACGGCCTATAATCAAAGGAATACGGCCACCGGCACGTACTTCGTCAAGAATGACATTGGTCTTGAGCCTAAAGCGACTCAGCTCTTCATCTGAATCATGGCGGCGTACTACGCCTTCGTATGGGTAAACATCGATCACGTCGCCCATGTGCATGCCTGAGACATCCATTTCTATAGGTAAGGCACCGGCGTCTTCCATGGTGTTGAAAAAGATAGGCGCAATGTTGGCACCGAAGCAAAAACCACCGGCACGCTTATTAGGTACGGCAGGGATGTCGTCGCCAAAGAACCAAAGTACTGAATTGGTGGCCGACTTGCGAGAAGAACCTGTGCCTACAACGTCGCCCACGTAAACTACGGGAAAGCCTTTAGCTTTAATGCTTTCAATAAGCTTTAAAGGCCCAGTGATGCCTTGCTCATCGGGCTCAATGCCATCGCGACGCATTTTAAACATGGCGTTTGCATGTAGCGGAATGTCGGGGCGGGTAAAGGCATCTGGGGCTGGAGACAAATCGTCGGTGTTGGTTTCGCCGGTGACCTTGAACACGCTTAAGGTGATCTTTTCTGCCAGCTTATCGCGTGAAGTGAACCACTCACCAGCGGCCCACGACTGCATCACTTGCATGGCATAGGCGTTGCCTGCCTTGGCCTTTTCGTCAACATCGTGGAAGGCGTCAAACATGAGTAAGGTGTGAGACAAAGCTGTGACTGCCGTAGGCGCTAGGGTGTCATTGTCTAAGCAGGCAATCAAGGCTTCAATATTGTATCCGCCCAACATGGTGCCCAAAATCTGTGTTGCTTCAACGGGGCTAACTAGGCTGGAAATAACGTCACCGGTGGTCACTGCAGACAAAAAGCTAGCCTTCACATAGGCAGCCTCGTCAACACCCGCAGGCACACGGTTACGTAATAAATCTACTAAAATAGCGTCTTCACCAGCAGGCGGATTTTTGAGTAACTCAATCAAAGCTGCGGTTTGTGCAGCATCTAAAGGCAATGGTGGAATGCCAAGTGCGGCGCGTTCGGCAACATGGGTACGGTAAGCTTCTAACACAGTATAGCCTCATATTCGTTTGAACCTGTAAATAAGTAGGTTCAAGCTGTTTCTTTAAGTGCTGCGATAATAGCATAAATGGCTTTTAATCTCTAGGTTTTAGGCTTGTAGATTAGTCTAATAGGAAGGCATAACTCATTGATATTATTGATAATAAATAATATCAATAACGCGTATTAAGGGCTCGATAATGGTCGTTTCGAAGCGATGACGGAAGGCCTAGACGGCCTTTCTCAGGCTGGGTACAATGCCCTTTGTTTTTCCATTGCCCAAAAGGCAATACGAGACGATAAAAACCAAGTAAGTTCGCAACTTACGCTGGTTTTTGTGGGCGACGGGCAAATAGCGCAAAAGCGACTATTTGACCACCGGGTTAATAGCAACTAAGGGCGTAGGATTGATTGTGCCATTATCGGAACTAAAGCAGTTTTTGGGCTGTAGTACACCCAAAGCGTGGGTAGAGCTAGCCTTGCAACAACAAGACATCCTGTTGATTGATCATGCCCACTGCGAGAAAAAAGCCGCATCTACGGCCATGCAATTAATGTTTCGCCATCCCACACGGGCTGGCCTGCTGACCAAGATGTCGCGTTTGGCAAAGGAAGAGTTGCTGCACTTTGACCAAGTGTGTCGCATTATGCGTAAGCGTGGTATCGTTTATGACCATTTAGAAGCTTCTCGCTATGTGGGTGGTCTACGCAAATTGGTTCGTACTCATGAGCCCGCTAAACTTATGGATACGCTCATTGTTGGTGCCTTTGTTGAAGCCCGCTCCTGTGAACGATTTGAGGCGTTAGTGCCTTTCTTGGATGCTGAATTAGCTAAGTTTTATAGCTCGTTACTTAAGTCTGAGGCGCGTCATTATCAAGACTATTTACAGTTGGCTAAACAGGTGGCGCAGGAGTCTGGCGCCGCAGGTTTAAGTGATTATGCACAGCGCATTACCATGATACGTGAGCTGGAGTCAGAATTAATTGAGAGCGAAGATTTTCAGTTTCGCTTTCACAGCGGTATACCTGTAATACCTGTATGATATAGGCCGAAATTAGATGGCATTTGTGTGAATAAAAAGGAAGTTGATTATGCAAAATAAGGCCGTGCAGGCAAATTTACTTATGTTGCTTGCTGCTGCGATATGGGGCTTTGCCTTTGTGGCTCAGCGGGTGGGCATGGAAACTATGGGCCCCCATTGGTTTAATAGCATCAGGTTTCTGATTGGCGCAGTTGCACTGACGCCAGTGGTGATATGGATTAGCCGCCGGCAAGCAAAAATGCATACGGATATCCCACAAGTGCCCTTTAAAACCCTTTTGCTTGGGGGCTGCGCGGCGGGCTTATTACTCTTTGTTGGTGCCACTTTTCAACAGGTGGGCTTGCAATACACCACCGCAGGTAAAGCCGGCTTCATTACCGGTATGTACATCTTTTTTGTGCCTTTAATTGGTTTGTTTTTCGGTATGCGTACGGGTTTCGGTACTTGGATTGGCGCCATCATAGCCTTGTATGGTTTGTTTTTACTAAGCATTACAGACGACTTTACCTTGAGTAAAGGCGATACCTTGCAGCTCATTTGTGCGGTTGCCTTTGCGGGCCATGTGTTAACTATAGGTTACCTATCACGACGTATGGATACGGTGAAGTTATCCCTCATTCAATTTGTTGTGGCGGGTCTGTTGGCCATGGTTTTAGCCCTGTATTTGGAGCAGCTAACCTGGGCCATGGTGGTTGATACGGCCATACCACTGTTGTTCGCTGGCGTAATGTCCACCGGTATTGCCTACACTTTACAAACTGTGGCGCAGCAACATGCCCACGCATCCCACGCCGCCATTACCTTGAGCTCAGAAGGGGTGTTTGCGGTCATCGGAGGTTGGTTACTGTTGAACGAAGTATTGCCCGCACAAGGTCTGCTTGGTTGTGGCTTGATATTAACCGGCATGCTCTTGTCTCAGTTGATGCCGCGTTTGCGCTGGCCTAAACGTTTGTTTGCCAACTAAGGAGGCAATACCAGTGCTAAGCCAATTAACGCCCACTTGCCCAACCGCCTTGTTGCAGCAAGCTCAAAGTTTGGCACCCATGATCACTGGCATAGTGAATGCAGGCTCAGTGCTGGCTTTAGAGAGTGCAAGGCAGGCCTTTGAAGCCGGCATTATTGTACCGGTACTGGTGGGTGATCGAAGCGCTATTGAGCAAGCAGCTGCAGCCCTAGCTTGGGATATTAGCCAATTTGAATTAGTCTCGGCCATGAACGAAGAGCAGGCAGCCGCTAAAGCTGTGGCCTGTGTGCATAAAGGCCAAGCGCAGTTGTTGATGAAAGGCGATTTACATACTGACATACTTATAAGGGCTTTGTTAAACCGTGAGCATGGCCTGCGAACAGGGGAGCGTTTAAGTCACCTGTTTCATATGACGGTACCCAACAGCGACCGAGTTTTATGCATCACCGATGCCGTTGTTAATGTGCTGCCCGATACCAAAACACAGTTGAGTATTCTGCGCGGTGCAACCGCCGTCATGCATGCTTTAGGCAATACCATGCCTAAGGTTGCGTTGCTTTCCGCTACCGAAGTGGTCACCAAGGCCATGCCCTCTAGCCTTGCTGCTAAGGAACTCTTAGCTGCAATGACGGCCCAAGATCATGCGGCGGCACAGGTGTTTGGGCCCTTAGCCTTGGATGGTGCAATATCGCCAGAAGCGGCGCGCATCAAAGGCATCAAACACCCTGTTGCAGGTCATGCCGACATATTGTTAGTGCCTAACATTGAAACCGGTAATGCCATATTTAAGCAGCTGGTGTATTTTAATGGTGCCACGGCCGCTGGCGTGTTGCTAGGTGCCAAGGTGCCAGTAATGCTCACTTCCAGAGCCGACCCACCGGCGGCTCGACTTGCCTCTGCCGCCTTAGCGGTGGTCTACGCACATTATTTGAGTCAAGCTAACTAAAGGCGCGCTTATGCCCTTAGAAGTATTTTTTGCCGTTCTTCTCGCTGCAGCCTTGCATGCGGGTTGGAATTCTTTGGTAAAAATAAACGCTGAGCCCATTATTGCTATGGGCTTGATAATGGCCTGTACCAGTTTTGTATCCATGCTCTTATTGCCTTTTGTGGCATTTCCGCCGCCAGCCATGTGGCCCTGGTTATTGCTAACTTTGGTGCTGCACTTTGGTTATAAAGTGTTTCTAGTGAAGGCCTACGCTCAAGGCGATTTTGGTCAGGTCTATCCCATTGCCCGAGGCAGTGGCCCGGTCTGGGTATTACTGTTCAGCTTGATGTTTTTAGCGGCTGAATTTAGTCACTTGCAAATTCTCGCGGTGTTGTTGATTGCTGCTGGAGTGGCGGCTTTGTCTCGCTTTAAGCGTGGTACACCTATAGGTCGCGGCGTTCACTACGCCTTGATCACCGGCTTATGGATTGCCAGTTACACCATTGTAGATGGCTACGCCGTAAGTGAAATCGGCTATGTGCATAGCTTTGTGGTATGGATGTTCTTTCTTGATGGCATTGTTGCCACTATTTGGGCCTACCGCTACAACTCTAAGGTATTTGTTACCAGTTTAAGCAAACATTGGTTTGTGGCCGTCGGCGGCGGCATGATGTCTATGACCGCCTACTGGATTAGCTTGTGGGCCATGACACAAGTGCCCGTGGCCATGGTAGCGGCCTTACGAGAAACCTCGGTGCTGTTTGGTGCGCTGTTGAGCACCTTTATGTTTAAGGAAGAGGTTGGCCGCAGCCGCTGGGTTGCAGCTGTACTTATTTGTATAGGCTTGGCGTTGGTTAAGCTGGCTTAGTTGTGAGCTGATGCATAATGAGGGCGAGTTTGGCAATGCCTGGCTCGATGTATTTGGCGTTAATGGATGAATACCCAAGGCGGAAGTAGTTAAGTGGCGCTGGTTGCGCCAAAAAGTGAATATCGCCAGCTTCAATCAATATGCCTTGTTTCGCGGCGAGGGTTTTAAGTTCTCTAGCATCAAGCCCTGCAGGGCCTTTCACCCAATAACAAGAGCCTCCAAAGGTGGGCTGTTCTGCCAGCCCCGGCATGTGCTGTTGCAACGCTTCGGCCATGATTTTGTGGCGCTCTTGGTAAGACTTCACTAGGGTTGCAGACAGGGCATCGTAATAGCCACGGGCAATAAATAGACCAATAGTGCGTTGATTATTGGCTGGCGGGTGGCGTAGCATTAAGCGCCGTAGGGAGCGTGCCTCAGCAATGAGTTCTTTGCTGGCTACCAGGTAACCAATACGCAAGCCTGGTGCCAAGGTTTTAGAAAAACTGCCCATGTAAATAACGCGGCCATGCTTATCTAAGCTTTTAAGCGCCGGCGAGGGCGCTTGGTGAAAGTTAGCTTCACATTCGTAGTCGTCTTCAATAATCAAAAAATCTTCTTGGCTGGCCATTTCTAATAGCTTACGCCGGCGGTCTAGGGGCATAGTCACCGTAGTGGGGTATTGATGGCTTGGGGTAACGTACACACAATCACACTCGGCCAGACCTGCATCCACAATCAGGCCTTCGCCATCTACCGGCAGGGCCTTTAGCTTAGAAGGATTGAGGCTGGCAATGTTGCGCATGTCCACAAATCCAGGGTCTTCTAAGCCCATAACCGTGTCTTTGTCGAGCAATAGCTGCGCCAACATGTACAGACCTTGCTGACAGCCAATGGTAATAAGAATTTCGTCTGGGTGGGCCCATACACCTCGGCGCGGTAAAACCCGAGTGTGTATTTGCTCAATGAGCATAGGGTCGTCATCCACGAAGTGATCGGCCGCCCAGCTACGAATGGCGGGCACACTGACGTTATCACGGCAACACTCACGCCAGTGGTTAGTGGGGAACAGGTCCGAGTCAAACTGACCGTAGATAAATGGGTATTGGTAATTTTGCCAGTCGGCAGGCTTGGTGATGTTGGTTTGTTGGGTAGGCTTGAGCTTAAAACGGCTGGACCAATCAGGTTTGGTGCCTAGGGTATGACGCTCGTCTGAAATAGGTTCTAATTGAACGCTGTTTTCCAAAATATCAGGATTAACAAAATAGCCACTGCGTTCGCGGGCGATAAGGTAACCGTCATCCAAAAGGTGTTCGTAGGACAAAACCACAGTATTACGGGCCACATTGAGTTGTTTGGCTAGCTTGCGGCTTGAAGGTAGAGGGAGATCTAAGGGAATGTGGTGGTCTAAAATGGCCTTGGCAATCTGCTGGCGCAACTGTTGTTGCAAGCTGGCATTTAGTCCAGCATCCAGTATGAATAAAGGATGGCTCATAACAGGCGGCTCATTTTATAATTCTATCTTAAAGCACTATTCTACGGTGCTCAGCATGATTATACCTAGCTTTTTTCAGCAAACTTTTACCCAATAGCGGTCTTGGTATCACTGGTTGGTTTTATCTGGTTCTAGAGGTCAGTGGTGGTTAACACGTAAGCTGTAACAAATTACAGGCAAAAGCCTACCATCGTCTTTGCGGCCGCATTAACTGCGTGCCCTTTCTATTTGAGGATTAGATCCATGAAATATGATGTTAATGCGTATGACTCTAGTGAGGCTTTGGCCGACGACCGCAACCACGTATGGCACCACCTCATGCAGCACAAATCATTAGAAGACAATGATCCGTTGATGATTGTAGAAGGCAAGGGCATGCGCGTTACTGACATTAAGGGTAAAGAGTACCTGGATGCGGTGTCCGGTGCAGTATGGACCGTTAACGTTGGCTATGGCCGCGAATCTATAGCCAATGCAGTGCGCGACCAATTGGTGAAGCTTAACTATTTTGCCAACACCGCAGGTACTTTGCCAGGGGCTTTGTTTGCTAAACACTTGATTGACAAAATGCCCGGCATGAGCCGCGTTTATTACTCTAACTCAGGTTCTGAAGCTAACGAAAAAGCCTACAAAATTGTGCGCCAAATTGCCGCTAAAAAAAATGGCGGCAAAAAGCACAAGATTCTATATCGCGACCGTGACTACCATGGCACCACCATTACCGCGTTAAGTTCCACTGGGCAGCACGAACGCAAAAACCAATATGGGCCGTTTACTCCGGGTTTTGTGGAGTTCCCCCATTGTTCTGCCTATCATGCCGAAAATGGCGGCGATGCTGATTACGGCATTCAGGCAGCACGGGCCATGGAAGAGGTTATTTTGCGTGAAGGCGCAGATACCGTTGGTGCTGTGATCGTAGAACCTATTACCGCCGGTGGCGGGGTGATAGTACCGCCAGTAGGTTACTTTGAAGAAATTCGCCGTATTTGCGATAAGTACGATATTTTGTTACATCTAGATGAAGTGGTGTGTGGTTTGGGCCGTACGGGTACTTGGTTTGGTTATCAGCATTTTAATATTGTGCCAGACATTGTAACTATGGCTAAAGGCGTGGCCAGTGGTTATGCAGCTATTTCTTGCACCGTAACCACCGAAGCTGTGTTTGATGCGTTTAAGAGCGATGCCTCTGACCCTATGGATTACTTCCGTGACATTTCCACTTTTGGCGGTTGTACCGCGGGTCCTGCCGCCGCTTTGGAAAATATGCGCATTATTGAAGAAGAAAAATTGCTAGAAAATGTTGTGGTAATGGGTGAGTATTTAACTCAGCGCCTTAACGACTTGAAAGATAAGCATGAAATCATTGGCGATGTACGTGGTAAAGGTCTGTTTCAAGGCATAGAACTGGTTGAAGATCGTGCCACTCGCGAACCGGTGCATGAAAGTGTGGCCATGGCCATCGCTGCTGATTGTATGGCCCATGGGGTTATTATTGGCCGCACCAATCGCAGTTTTACTAAGTACAATAACACCTTGTGCCTAAGTCCTGCATTGATTACCACGCGCCTAGAACTAGACGAAATTGTGGATGCCATCGATGCCGCAATTACGCGGGTAACCGCATAGCTGCTTCTATAGTTAAAATTAAAAGGCTCCATGACTAGTTATCATGGGGCCTTTTTTTGAGTCTGTTTTTAACTTATTAAAGGCAAACTTATGATAGCCTTTCAAACGTGGGGGCATTTTTTTGGTTTTGCTTTTGTACATTAGTTGAATATAATATATAATACAGTTTCATAGCAACAGGTAGAATTCATATGAACATCACCAAAGTCAGCGCCACCTTTGCCGTAGCGCCACAGATTACCGAAGCCGACTTGCCTGCGATCAAGGCTCAAGGCATTACCACTGTTATAAACAATCGACCCGACGGTGAGGAAGGGCATCCAACGTCAAATGCTAGTCTTGCAGCTGCGGCTCAAGCACTGGGCATGAGCTATCATTTTGTGCCGGTGATTGGGATGAATTTCCCCGCTGATACGGTGGCGCAAATGGCGGCTATTCTGCAGCAGTCATCGGGCAAGGTGCTGGCCTTTTGTCGTACCGGTAATCGCTCCATTAATACCTGGGCTCAAGCTAATAAGTCGATTGGCAGTGATGTGGACGTGGAAGCCTTGGTGGCTCAGACCAGTTTTAAGTTAGTTTAATCTGGGTCTTCATTTATATAACTAAAAGTTATTAAAATATCGTTTAATATTCCAATACATATCTATTGGCTGGTGCTATAGTGCAATTGTTGGATCCAGAAGTAAATCTTCATTGGGTCCAGTACACGAAGTTTGTATCTATAGGAGGTCATCATGGCCACTGCCCACGCTAAAACAGTTACAGAACATCGCTTTGTAAATTCCCGCGTACATACCCCAGTTCAAGGTTGTACGCCCTATGCTAAAGCCAGAAAATTGCGCATTGTGCGTAAGCCTGTAGAAGTAGTGCCTGCGTTTGTCGGCATTGCTGGTTAACAGCTATTTGGTTTTATTCTTCTTTTTTGTATTAATTAATCCCTTTAAAGGCTGCTATTGCAGCCTTTTTTTTGGGCTCAAGCTTATGTGACTGGTTGCTAACTATGCTTGGACCAATGGTTAAATAGAAGTTGGCAGTTGGCAGTTGGCCAAAATTGGTGCATCCTTTATGCTTTAAAGAATTATACTTATAAGTATTAGTTTCTATGAAGAAAAACGGTCAACAATTACCACAGTTTGAAGATCATGCTAAGCAAGAATATCGCTACACTACATGCTATATGTGTGCCTGTCGCTGTGGTATTAAGGTTACGGTAGAAGACGAAAAAATCCGCTTTATTCAAGGCAACCCTGATCATCCTGTTAACAAAGGTGTGCTTTGTGCCAAAGGCAATTCTGCCATTATGAAGCAGCTATCGCCTGCTAAATTAACCCAGCCCTTGATACGCAAGCCTGGCACGGAGCGGGGCGCCGGTGAGTTTGAACCTATCTCGTGGGACAAAGCCTTAGACTTACTAACAGATCGCTTAAGACATATCCGCGCTACTGACCCTAAAAAATTAGCTTATTTCACCGGTCGTGATCAAATGCAGGCCTTAACTGGCCTTTGGGCTAGCCAGTTTGGCACCATTAACTGGGCCGCCCATGGTGGCTTTTGTTCCGTTAATATGGCGGCGGCTGGTTTATACACCATGGGCCATTCTTTCTGGGAATTTGGTGATCCAGACTGGGAAAATACTAAATACTTTATGATGTGGGGGGTGGCCGAAGATCATGCCTCAAACCCCATTAAGCTGGGCCTTAAGCGTATTAAAGAACGCGGTGCTAAGTTTGTTGCCGTTAATCCCGTGCGCACCGGTTACCAAGCCATTGCCGATGAATGGATAGCCATTACGCCGGGCACCGACGCCATGCTGGCCTTGTCTATGGTGCAAGTATTGCTGCGCGAAGGTTTGGTAGATGACGAGTTCTTAATTCGCTATACCAATGCCCCGCAATTGGTCATCAACACCCCAGGCAAGCAAGGCGATGGTTTGCTACTACGTGATAGTGAAGGTAATCCACAGGTTTGGGATCAACACACTAATAGTGTGCAATCGGCGTTAAGTGCGCAGGTTGCCCCCGCTTTGTTGGGCGAGTACGAAGCCCCCTGTGGCACCCCAGTAAGAACTGCGTTTAGTATCTTAATGGACAAGTACATGGCGCCTGAGTACGCCCCAGAAGCTGCAGCCAAGGTATGTGGCGTAGATGCGCAAACCATCGAACGAATCGCCTTAGAAATGGCCCATGTGGCCTTTAAAGAAACCATAACCATTGATACCGAATGGACCGATTGGGCAGGGCGTAAGCAAACTCAGTTTATTGGTAGGCCAGTATCTATGCATGCCATGCGTGGTATTTCTGCTCATTCCAATGGCTTTCAAACTTGCCGCGCCATTCATTTATTACAAGTGGTTTTGGGCACCATTGATTGCCCCGGCGGCCACCTAGCCAAACCACCTTTTCCAAAGCACATCGTGCCACACATCAAACCTGCCAAAGGCAACGCGCCTAATACGCCATTGGAATCGGCACCCTTAGGTTTTCCAACCCAGCCTGAAGATTTGGTGATTGACGAGCATGGCAAGCCACGTCGTATCGACAAAGCCTATTCTTGGGATGCACCTATCGCTAACCATGGGTTGATGCACATGGTGATTAGTAACGCTGTGGAGGGAGACCCATACCACATCGACACCTTGATGCTGTTTATGGCCAACATGGCTTGGAACTCAAGCATGAACACGGCTCAGACTATGGACATGTTGCGGGCTAAAGACGATAACGGTGATTATAAGATTCCCTTTATCGTCACTTGCGATGCCTTCCATTCAGAAACGGTTAACTTCTCCGACTTAGTCTTGCCAGACACGACCTTTTTAGAGCGTTATGACACTATTTCCATGTTGGATCGGCCTATCTCCGAAGTAGATGCCGCGTGTGATTCTATTCGTCAACCCATTCTTGCCGTAGATCGTGATGTGCGAAGCTGGCAAGAGGTGATGGTGGACTTAGCAGGCAGGTTGAAGTTTCCAGCCTTTACCAACGATCAAGGCCAGCCTAAGTTTCAAGACTATAAAGACTTTATCATTAACTTTGAACGTGCCCCAGGTATTGGTTTCTTGGCCGGATGGCGTGGTAAAAATGGCGAAAAATCACTGCGCGGTGAACCTAATCCTAATCAGTGGCAAGCTTATATAGACAATCAATGCTTCTTTAAATTTGAGCTAAAGCCTAACCAGCGTTACATGCGCCATGCCAATAGAGATTACATGGAGCTTGCCAAAGAAGCTGGCTGGGTTGACAGCACCGATCAAATAGTAATTGAACTTTACTCAGAAACCCTGCAAAAGTTTAGACTAGCAGGGCAAGGGCTTTACGATGGACCACAGCCCACGCAAGAGCACCACAAGCAACGCTTGAGTACCTATTTTGATCCCTTGCCATTCTACTATGCACCCTTAGAGCAGGCGCTTACGGATGCGCAAGAATACCCCTTCTTTGCAGTCACACAGCGGCCCATGTTTATGTACCACTCGTGGGATTCGCAAAACGCTTGGTTGCGGCAAATTATGTCGCAAAACTATTTATACATGCACCGTAGTAAAGGCGAGGCATTGGGTATTAAGGACTTTGGTTGGGTTTGGGTAGAATCCCATAATGGCCGTATTCGAGCCCAGGTGAAGCTCATGGAAGGCGTTAACCCCAACACGGTTTGGACCTGGAATGCCATTGGCAAGCAACAAGGCACTTGGGGCTTAAGTGATGACGCCAACGAATCTCAGCAGGGATTCTTGATGAACCACCTGATCAGTGAATTATTACCGGGCCAAGCCGAGGCTGGCGCACAACGCATTACTAACTCAGACCCCATCACCGGTCAAGCCGCATGGTATGACTTGCGAGTGAAGATTACCCCTGTGAGCGATGATGACAAAGATTTGGCTGGCCAAAACTTATCTTGGCCACGCTTTGACAAGGTCAAGCCACTGCCTAATTTTACCCCAGCTAGCAAGCTCAGTAGTTACACAAGCCATATTAACGTTAACTTAAAGCGCGGTTGGCGCGATATTTTTAGTCGAGGTGCAAAATGAAACTTGGGCTAGTAATAGATCTTGATACTTGTGTCGGTTGCCACGCTTGCGCAACCGCCTGCAAGCAATGGAATACCTCCGGCACCATTGGGCCTTTAAGTGATGAACGCCCCCATGGTAAAGACCCCAGTGGTAGCTGGCTAAACCGCATTCGCACCTATGAAGTGGGCGACAGCCCCCACAGTAAAACCGTGCATATGCCCATGTCTTGCATGCACTGTGAAGATGCGGCTTGCGTAACTGTGTGCCCAACGGGGGCTTCTTATAAACGCGAAGAAGACGGCATTGTGCTGGTTGACCAAGATAAGTGCATGGGCTGTAACCTATGCGCTTGGGCTTGCCCTTATGGTGCCCGAGAGTTGGACACTGATTCTGGTACCATGAAAAAGTGCACCCTGTGTGTGGACCGTATTTACGACCTAGAGCTGCCTGAAGCCGAAAGGCAACCCGCTTGCGTTATGACCTGCCCAACCTCGTCTCGCGTGTTTGGCGACTTTGATGACCCAGATTCAGAAGTGTCAAAATTGACCCGTGAACGTGGCGGCCAACAGTTGTTACCCGAACTTGGTTACAACCCAGTCAACAGCTACTTGCCACCCAGAAACCCTAAGCAACAAGAGAAACTCAAGGTATCTGCCTTGCAAGGTGTTAAACAACTGGTTAATCGTTTGATTAACCGCTAACTAGGTTCTACATATGCATCCTGCTTTTTCTGTTCTTATTTTTACCGTTACCTCTGGTGCAGGCTATGGTTTATTGGCTTGGCTTGGACTGGGTCAAACCCTTGGTTATAGCCAAACTTTAACGCCTGAGCTGCAGCTCATCATGGGTGTAATTGCCATGGCGCTGGTGAGTGTGGGCTTGTTGTCTTCAACCCTGCATTTGGCGAACCCTAAGAACGCATGGCGCTCCTTTAGCCGCTTCCGCACCTCTTGGTTGTCTCGCGAGGCGGTATTTGCTATTGCTCTTTACCCCTTGTCAGCGCTTTACGCTGCAGCGATCTTTTGGCAGTGGAATAGCATCAATGTGCTGGCGGGTTTATGTGTAGTGCTAGCCCTAATTACCCTATTTAGCACCAGTATGATTTACGCCAGCCTTAAAACCATACGCCAATGGCATACGCCAATGGTGCCGGCCTTGTTTATGGCCTATGCATTAAGCAGCGGTGGCTTGTTGTTTTTGAGTGTGGGTTACTTTTTTGCCCCCATAAACAACCAATTGCTCAACATTTGTATCGGCTTAGTGCTGATCACCTTAGCCCTCAAGCTCGTCTATTTCTTTTGGCAGGGTAAGCCTCAAGGCGCAACCTTACAGACCGCCACAGGCTTTACTCAAGCCAGCGTGCGCTTGTTAGATGCGGGTCACAGCGCTCCTACTTTTTTGAACAGAGAGTTCGGCTACCAAGTGGCCGCAGACCAACTACTGCGCCTGCGGGTGCTCATGGTGCTAGTGGCCTTTATAGTGCCCCTTGGGCTAATGTTTTGGGTTGAGCAGGGTGCAACAGCCAATGTATTAGTTGTGGCTTGGTTGGCCATGATGACAGGCTTACTGCTGGAACGCTGGTTGTTCTTTGCCGAAGCAAGGCATGTGGTGCGCTTATTCCATGGAGAGCAACGCTGCTAAGATAGATGCAGACTAGACCTTGCCTAGCGCAACCAAGTGAGCAACAACGCACTTACATTTAAGTGCGCATAGATTGGAGAAACATGGATGACATTTCTTTATCAACCCACATGTGCTGTATATGCTAACAGTATATCTCGGTTTCCAAATTGTAGAGCCGCCACCACTCTTTTTCTTCAGCTTCTAAAATTGTAAATTTATTTATTCTTATAATTCAATTAGTTAATGCGATAGCATTATGTGTGAAAAATAAACGAGCGGCTCTCTAATAATTATTATGAGGCCGGGTGTCCTCATAAATGGACTGTTAGGCGCTCAATACGATGGAACCATTAGGGCTGTTTTCATTTGGTAAATCTGGGACAGGAAAGTCCTTTGTCGGTGATATTCTGGAAGAGGCTCTAGGGTGCTATGTTTACCACGCAGATACCGATTTATCAGAAGAAATGAAAACTGCTTTGAATGAGAGTAAGCCTTTTACAAACGACATGAGAGATCGGTATTTTTCAATTGTCGTGGAGAAAATATTGAGCTTAAAGAAAATTCATCGATGTATTGTCGTGACACAGGGAGCATATAAAAAACGACATCGAGACTATCTTTTAACGAATATTACAGATTTGCATCTGGTGTATGTCCAATCCAAAGAGACATTACTCTTAGAAAGGCCTCATAAAGGCAACATGGCATTAGTTCAGCCAGTACCAAAGCACTAACCGACGATTTTGAGGCCCCTGAGAGTGAAATTAGCGTCATAACGAATAACGGCTCGAAGTCTAATATAACCAAACAAATAAGGGTATTGGCAGAGGCCATGCCTAACAAATTTAGCCAGCAAGACGCAGCAAAGCTGCGCCTCTGCTAAAGGCGTTAGCACTCAAATTGAGCATTGACTGCCTATAATCCAGTGGATTACACTCTGGCTCATACAGACAATTGTTGAACTCCCTGAATTCCAGAAAAAAGCATCCGCTTTGCTCAAGAATGAAGAAAAACTAAGTATTATTAATTACTTGGCTTTTCATCCTCAGTCGGGTGACCCTATGCAAAGTACAGGTGGTATTCGGCAGCTACATTGGTCTGCTCAGGGAAAAGGAAAGAGTCGCGGTGTTAGGGTTATCTATTCTTATCATAACGGCACGGCCCCTTTTTCTTTTAACCTTATTTGGCAAAGGTGAAAAGGCTAATCTCAATAAAGCTGAGCGTAATGAACTTGCAAAATTCACCAATCTTTTACTCAAAAATTATTGTTGCTCAAATGACTAGCGAATTTTCAAGTATTAAACAGGGCCTCGTTGAGGCCATTGATTATTTTCAAGGCAAGCCTAAAAAGGCTATTGTTCATGAGTTTGGCCCAATCGATGTAAAAAATATACGTGCTAAGGTAGGTATGTCACAAAGTTAATTCGCTTCTGCATTCGGTATTAGTGTCAGTACCCTTCGCCACTGGGAGAGAGGTGATAGAAATCCACAAGGCCCAGCATTAGTTCTTTTGAATGTCGTTGCTAAAGAGCCGGGTGTTGTACTTCGCGCCTTATCGTCATAAGTGCTAATCGGGTAGCCGAGGGTCTCTAACCCTCGGCCCCCACAACACCCTGCATGTGGATCCGCACAGGGCGTTTCACTCAGGATAATGAAGCTTGGCCCAACCATCACGTAACGAATAGAGCCCCTCAGATTTCAAGTATGTCAAAAACAGCTCTTGATTGATCTTTGGCGTTCTAGCGCTGCGCCATGGGCCTTTGCTGGTAATACCTCAGGCAATCGCAGGCCGAACATGAACACCTAATCTCATCAAATTTCTTACCTTGGTTCGTGGTTTTCGCCAACCCATATTCCAACTTTGTTAGGAATGGCAAACAGCTATTAGGCTTCTCTCCTGAGTAACGCTATGTGGATTTCATTAAGGCACGAATGGACGAAGCAAACGCATGAGCTGTGATGACTTTTTTGGGGTGGTGCTACCCATTATTCAGGCCCCTATGGCTGGGGTACAAGATAGAGCCTTAGCGGTACAAGTGGGTACAGCATATCTATTGTGTACAGAAACCAACACCCGCCCGGTGCACAGAACCGCTATCAAAAGTGAAGGTGCCCATAAAACGGTAATTACTGACCTGTTTAGCTGCCGTCCTGCTAGAGGTATTGTTAACCGCGTGATCAAAGAACTTGGTTCGCTCAATAACCAAGCACCGGAGTTTCCATTGGCCATTACAGCGTTACGTAAACAAGGGGAAGCCAGTGGTTCAGGTGACTTTTCACCACTTTGGTGCGGCCAAAACCCTTATGGGTGTAAACAAATTTCTGCCGCTGAGCTGACTCAAGAGTTGGCTGTTAACGTTAAGCTAATCTAAACTCATAATCGCGCAAACCCACAGTTGGATAATGTGGCGTTAGTTACCCATAAGGAATAAAGTATGAGCATGACAAATGGAATAAACCACCTTGGTTTGTCGGTATTGGACCTTGAAAAATCGGTTTCATTTTTCGTAGATAAGCTTGGTTGGCAAGAGTCTGGCCGCGACGAAAGCTATCCTAGATCAGCTGTTTCGGATGGCAATGTCAGGCTAACTCTTTGGCAGGTGGACCAGAATCTCGAAATTGAACCTTTTCATCGGCGCAAGAATGTAGGGCTGCATCATTTAGCCCTAGAAGTAGCGTCCGCCGAGAAGTTGAATGAAATATATGAAATTTTACTCTCCAGTGCCGACGTAAGTATAGAGTTTAAACCCAAGCTTGCTGGAACAGGCCTAAGGAAACACATGATGTGTAATGAGCCAGGAGGCATCCGTATTGAGTTTATTTGGCCAGGAAGTTAACAAAACCATACCAATGTAATAGGTAAAAACATGAAAGTAGCAGGTAAGAAAGCAATCATTTTTGGCGGCACGTCAGGTATTGGCCTAGCCACAACGAAAAAACTGGCGTCATTAGGTGCTCAGGTTATTGCTGTGAGCCGTAATCCAGATAAGGTGGGCGATGTGCCAGCCGGGGTTAGCCTGAAAAAGTGTGATGTTACTGACCAAAAGGCATTAGCGCAGTTGTTTGAAGAATCTGCGCCATTCGATATATTGGTGAGCTCTGCAACGGGTGGTTCACGCGCCCTTGGGCCCTTCCTAGAGATGGACATGGATGGTTACCAAGCCTCATTTGCTAAGTTATGGGGCTATGCCAATGTGGTGCGTTTTGGTACGCAACATATGAGTCAAGACGGCGCTATAGTACTCGTCAGTGGTTCCCCCGCACGTAGGGCCAAGCCAGGGCAGGCTGCCTTGGCATCGGTGGGAGGTTCGGTTGAAGCACTGGTGAAAACTGTGGCACCCGAGATAGCCCCGCGCAGGATTAATGTAGTATCACCTGGCATCATTGATACCCCCATGCTTCAACTTGAAGGTAAAGAGCGACAGGATTTATTAGCCAACAACACAGCTAACCACGTTATTCCCCGTGCAGGCACTGCGGACGAAGTGGCCCAAGGCATTTTATTTATGATTGAGAATGACTTTGTTACAGGCACTACCATTGATGTGGATGGCGGTTGGCTGCTTTCCTAAGGGTATAAATAGGAGCGCACCAAATAAAAAAGGGCAGTTCCATACGGACTGCCCTTTTATTGTCTGGCTTTTTAGGCTGCTAGCCTTTACCGCGCCAAGGGATAGTACGCTTGATGACTGAGCGCATGATGAGGTCAAACATGAGGCCAAGCACACCGAGGATAATAATGGTAACCCAGATCACTTCGTAGTCTGATTGTTTACGTGCAACGTTCTCTACAAAGCCAATACCGGTGGTGCCTGCAAGCATTTCTGCGGCAACCAATGTACCCCAACACACACCGATGGAAATACGAATGCCGGTGAGTATCTCTGGTAGGGAGTTGGGCAAAATCACGCGGCGTAGGATCTGCCGATGGCTGGCACCCAAGGAGTGAGCCGCATGAATCTTGGATAACTGAGTACCCGTAGCGCCGGTTTTTGCCGAGATCACCATAATGGCAAAGGCCACCATGAACAGCAGGAAGATTTTACCATCGTCTTGAATGCCAAAAATGGTCAATATCAAGGGCGCCCAAGCAAGTGGGGGCACTGGACGATATAGTTCTACCATCGGGTCAAAGAAACCCTTAGCGAAGCGATTTAGACCCATGAACAGACCTAAGGGTACACCTAAAACTATGCCAAAGAAGAGGCCGATGATAACGCGTACGATGGAATCCCACATGTGGCCCATAGGCACTGGCACGGAGATTGAATCGTAGTTACCCGTGACAAAGTCCCGTACGTTGGATTTAAAGTTGCTGTCGATTTGGCCTTGCTGGTTATGGCGAGGATAGTCGCCAGGTACTAGATCTGCAATCAAATCGGGCAACACAAAGGCAAGCATGCCGCCAACCGGCTGCCAGCGGTACCATAATAATGGTATGCCTTTAAAACCGATGTCTGGGTCGGCTATGCGCGCTAGGGTGCCTAAGGTGTCTGAAGGCTTAGGTAACCAACGGCCCGCGCCTTGTTCGCTACAGGCGCGATTACCCGCCATAATGCGACCGCCTGGCATAGCCCAGGTGTCAAATGCCCTAAGGCTACCTTGCTGGGCCACATGAGCTTGATCGAAGGCTACCAGAGCCGTTTGAACTGTGTCTAGGCTGCTAGGAGGAAAGATGGCGCCATCATCTATACGCTTAAGCATTTTGTTAAGTTGACGATACAAGCGGATACGGGCTTCGCGTTCGTCATAGGTGAGGCTTTGGTTAAGCTTGAGCTTTGCTTGGGCAGACCTAATGCTGGCGTTAATGTCTGCTACCTGAGCCATTAGATGAGGGCTGGTGTTGCGCAGCTTAACAAAGTCTTTGCTGATGATTTGAATCTGCGCCGCTATGGCAGCGTAGCGGTAGCCTAAGTCAGTGCTAGGCAAAATTGGAATTTCTTTGCCTGTGTCGCCCCAGCCGGGTTGCGCCTGTGCGGCGGCTACTTGCTCGGCATTGGGTTGGCCTGGATAGTCTGGATTAACAAAATCAAGGGTAAGTTTGTTGATGCGTTGGGCAATTTGGTCAAATTCATTGGCTAAGCCCAACTTCAAATACGCAGGGTTAGCTTGGTCAACCAAGGCGCTGCTAAGGCCAGCTAATATCGCTTTCGCCTGTTGCTCCAATTGATGCTCTAGTTGCAAGTTTTTCAGGGTTTGATCTATGCGCTTTAACTGGTTGCTATCTCGGGCCAATAGGTCTGTGCCGCGCAGGTTTGGGTAGTCTAGGGGAAACAATGAACGCATTGGCCTGATGGCGCTTTCTACCTTGGCCACTTGGCACAGCTCGTTGGCTGCTTTGGGGTTAAAAGCTCGGGCTGCATCCCAAGAAAAGTAGAACCAGATGAGCATGATAAAAGACATGCCAGTGATGATCCAATACCAACCGCCTAAGGCTTTGGCAGGGTTGCCAAAAACCAGGTCGGTACGCTCGGTAGCGATGACGCGACGGCCTTTAATAATGGAAACCGCTAAAGCCACCAGCAGTGCAATAAAAATTATGGCTACTAAGGTATTGCGTTGTTCGAACAGAAAGTCACTCATTATAATGCACTTCCGCCCATAATTTCTTCTTCCATGTCCCAAATCATAGACAGAATTTCTTCACGGGTTTCGTTGAAATGTTGGGTTTTTTTAATATCGCGAGGGTCTTGGGTGAGGCCCATTTCGGCAAAAGGTAAGCGGTATTCTTTGTGTAAACGCCCAGGCCTTGGTGCCATTACAAATAGGCGTTCTCCTAACATCAACGCCTCTTCCACAGAGTGGGTGATGATCATGATGGTTTTTCCTGTTTCTTTCCAAATTTTAAGTACCAGCGACTGCATTTTTTCCCGAGTAAGGGCATCTAGGGCACCTAAAGGCTCATCCATCAAAATTAGGTCTGGGTCATTGATCAGGCAACGAGCCAAGGCAACGCGTTGTTGCATGCCGCCCGACAGTTGGTAGGTAGGGGTGTTGCCAAACCCAGCAAGGCCCACTATCTCAAGCCATTCTTCAACTTTTTTGGCACTTTCAACTGGGTCTGCCCCTTTCATGCGCAGGCCAAAATCTACATTTTCGGCGACCGTCAGCCATTCGAATAGAGCCCCTTGTTGGAATACCATGCCCCGGTCTACACCAGGGCCGTTGAGCTCTTTGTTGGCTAATTGAATAGACCCACCAGTGGGATTTAAAAACCCAGCAATGATGTTGAGTAGGGTTGTTTTACCGCAACCAGAAGGGCCTAAGACCGATAGTAATTCACCTTTTTTTAGGCTAAAGCTGACGCCTTTTAAAGCATTTATCACCAACCCCGATGGGGTAGTGAATTGCATATTTAGATTGTCTGCGACTAGGTGACTCATGAGGGGGTAACTCTGAAGGTTGGTTTTGGTTAGTGGATCGCTGCACTGTGCTCTCCAATACCAAGGATGGTGTCATTGCGAGGAGCGAAGCAACGCGGCAATCTTAGAGATCACCGCGTGCTGCTATGGCCATCTTAGTCTAGGAAAGACGTGTCGATGGTGACGTTGTAGTCGGATAGTGCAGGGGTGTCACTAGTGGCAAACATGTTGCCCATAAAGGCCAGCATGCTACGAGCAATACCGCCGTCACCAAAGTAGTCGCGCTTTTGTTCAGCTACGGTAGGGAAGCTAAAACCTGCCATTTGGGCGGCAGTGGCATCTTCAGACATACCAGCATCTTTGGCAATAACACTTAACTTAGACTGATCGGCAGCCCATGCGGCGTTGGCTTCGTGAGTAACTTCAACAAAAGCACGAACTAGATCTGGGTGCTCTTGAGCAAAGCTTTCTGTTACCGAGATGATGTCAAAGCTGCTAATGCCAGCGGCGGATTTCTCGGCCGGAGTTAGCATAGGAGCACCCACTTCTTTCATCTTTGCTAACGAGTTAGAACCGTAACCACAGGCCATAACAACTGCGCCGTCAACCAACGAGTTAGCTGCGTCTGCAGGGTCTTGGTCAACAATGGTTAACTGTGAAATGTCGACCCCAAGGTTAGACATAGTCATACGGAAACCAAAGTCAGCCATGGTGTTAAGCGGTACAGCAACGGCCTGACCTTCAAGTTCAGAGGCGTTGGCCTTAGAAATGCCAGAGTCGCTACGTACAATACAGTCGTCAGCGGCACCGTAAGCAACAGCAATGGCAACCATCTTGATGGGGGCGTTAGCGTTAACGGCGTTGGCGAAAGGCGTTAGGCCTTGGGAGTAAGAAATATCAATGTCGCCAGATAGCATGGCTTCGGTCATGCCTACACCAGTGCCAAAGTTAGTCCAGTTAACCGTTTCGCCCATGGCGTCGTCGTAGGCTTTTTCTACTTTGGCAATTTGGTTAGGCGTGGCCCATTCCAAAAAATAAGCCACATTGACTTGCGCAACGGCATTGCCTGCAAGTGATAGTGCAATGGCTACAGTGGATGTCTTAATTAAAGTGTTCATAACCCTGTTCCTTGTGTGGTTCTTTAGCATGTGGCCGTTGAACCGTTATTGTATTTATGATGCAGATCGTCGATCTGGCACAAAGTTTCGGTGCGTAGAGCAAACCAGTAATTGATCTTGAGTCGATCGGAGTTGTGCTCAACGGTTAGGATAGTAAATTGGAGTAAGAGGTTTGCCATAGGGCCAGACCGTTTTTTGTCTAGGACCAAGACAATGGCACAGAGACCTTAGATGGGCTCTCGAATCAGGTGCCAAGCTTCGTTTTGGGGCCAGTTAAGGTAGTCGAAATGACCGCCCCAATCGCCCAGAACAATGCGCTCGCCTTGGTTTAGGTGGTGTACTTGTGGCCGGTGAGTATGGCCGTGAATGAGCAATTTAACCTGCTTTGCTTGCATAATTTGGGCCACGGCTTCGGCGTTAACGTCCATAATGTCATCCGCTTTCATGGCGGTCATAGACTGGCTTTGCTGGCGGTATTCTGCGGCCCGCTGCATGCGTTGCGCAGGCGTCATGGCCAAAAATTCGGTTTGCCAACGCGGGTCTCGGGTAAGGCTGCGAAAGGCTTGGTAATCTAAGTCATCGGTGCATAGAGTGTCGCCGTGCATGAGCAGCACGTCTTGCTTATCAATGGTGATGATACTTGGGTCTGTTAGGGGCTTAATGCCGGTGGCCAAATAAAACTCTGGGCCGATTAAAAAGTCTCGGTTACCCACCATAAAATACACTTGTGTGCCGGCATCGGTGAGTTGCTTGAAGCAGGCAATCACATCTGCATAGGTAATTAAGCCAATGTCGTCGCCGATCCAAGTTTCAAATAGGTCGCCTAAAATGTAGAGATGGTCAGCCGCACTGATGCGCTGCTGACAAAAATCAATCAAGGCACGACTGTGCTCCGGCCGAGCCGGATGTAAGTGTAAGTCGGCGATGAACAGGCGACGCACTGGTTTAGCCTTCTACCATGGTGGCAGACTCAATCACAACGGGCTCTTCTGGCACGTCTTGGTGGCCAGATTTAGTAACAGTTTTAACTTTCTTAATTTCGTTAACTACGTCCATGCCGTCAACTACCTTGCCAAATACTGCGTAACCCCAACCTTGGGAGTTTTTACCAGAGTGGTTTAAAAAGGCGTTGCTACCAACGTTAATAAAAAACTGTGCAGAGGCTGAATGTGGGTCCATGGTGCGAGCCATGGCCAAGGTGCCTTCGTCATTGGTTAAGCCATTGTCGGCTTCGTTTTCGATGTTAGCGCGAGTTTCTTTTTGATCCATGCTTACATCAAAACCACCGCCTTGTACCATGAAACCGTCGATAACGCGGTGAAAAATCACTCCGTCATAAAAGCCATCGCGTACATACTGTTCAAAGTTGGCAGCAGAAATGGGTGCTTTTTCGTAGTTGAGTTCAATGGTGATGTCACCATAGTTGGTGTGCATTAGTACATTAGACATGGAATAGCCTTAAAGAATGATGGTTAAAAAAGAGGGCGCCATAAAGCTTGCCCAGTAAAGCTTCTATTATGAAGCCCTAGGCGAATGGATGCAATCGCAAGTCGGCGGCTTTGTGGTTGAATTTCTAGTGCCTTATGGTAGCTAATGAGGTGGTAATGGTTACCCTAAAAAGCATATAATTATCGGTTTTCCAAGGTAAGCCTCAAGGAGACCCATTCGTGGCCGAAAAAACCGTGGTACAGGCATCTAACTTTGTGCGTAATATCATCGCTAAGGATGTTAGAAAGGGCAACAATGATGGCCAGGTTATAACCCGTTTTCCACCTGAGCCTAACGGCTACTTACACGTGGGTCACGCCACTTCGATTTGCTTAAATTTTGGTATGGCACAAGAATTTGGTGGCCAATGTAATTTACGCTTTGATGACACCAACCCAGAAAAAGAAAGTGACGAGTACATCCAGTCCATCAAGCGTGATGTGGAATGGCTCGGCTTTGAATGGGCCGGAGAAGAGCGTTATGCCTCCAACTACTTTGAACAATTACATAGCTTTGCTCTAGAGCTAATTAATAAAGGCTTGGCTTACGTGTGCGACTTAAGCCCTGAGCAAGCCCGACAGTACCGTGGCAACTTAACCCAAGTGGGTGAGAATAGCCCCTTCAGAGAGCGCAGCATAGAAATAAACCTAGACCTATTTGCACGCATGCGGGCAGGCGAGTTTGCCGATGGTGAGCGGGTGCTACGTTCCAAAATCGACATGACATCGCCCAACATGAATTTGCGTGACCCTATTATCTATCGCATACGCCATATTGAACACCATCAAACGGGGAATGCTTGGTGCATTTACCCCATGTACGACTTTACCCATGGTTTGTCCGATGCTTTAGAACTTGTGACCCATTCGGTTTGTACTCTAGAATTTGAAGATCATCGGCCTTTATACGATTGGTTCATTGATAATGTCACTTTGCCCAGTGGCCGCCGCCGTCCACGCCAGTATGAGTTTGCCCGCTTAGAGTTAAACTACACCATCACTAGTAAGCGTAAGCTTAAGCAGTTGGTTGATAGTGGCACGGTAACGGCATGGGATGACCCACGTATGCCTACCATCTCTGGCATGCGCAGGCGTGGCTACACCCCAGAGTCACTGCGTAATTTTTGTGCAGCAACACCAGTGGCCCGCAGCAAAGGCATTACCGATTTTAGCCGTTTAGAGTCCAGCGTACGCGACCATTTAGATGGCACGTCATCCCGCGCCATGTGCGTGCTAAAGCCCCTTAAGGTAACCATTTCTAATTGGCCAGCAGGCGAAACGCAAAGCTTAACTGTGGCTAAACACCCTAAAGATGAAACCATGGGTGAGCGCCAATTAATTATGTCACGAGAAGTGTTTATTGATAAGGCCGATTTTGCCCAACAGCCGCAAGGCAAATGGAAACGTTTAGCCCCCGAGCAATCCGTGCGTTTGCGCGGTGGTTATATTATTACCTGTGAGCAGGTGATTACCGACGCTGATGATAATGTGGTTGAGCTGGTGTGCCGTTACGATGCCGATACTCTAGGCAAAAAACCAGAAGGCTATAAGGTTAATGGGGTTGTTCATTGGGTTAGCGCGCAGCACCATACAGTGGTGGACGTGCGTCTATATGATCGCTTGTTTAATCATGCTAATCCAGATGGCGACAAAGAAGTTGATTTTATGACCCATGTTAACCCCCATAGCCTAGATTTGATTAAGGGTGCCTTAGCAGAGCCTTCGTTAGCTACAGCTAAACCTGGGCAGCGTTTTCAGTTTGAGCGTGAGGGTTACTTCTGCGCAGATAAAGATTCCAGCGCGCAGCGCATTGTATTTAATCGCACCGTCACCTTGCGTGATTCATGGGCCAAAAAGGGTTAATTAGTCACATGTTACAAGTTTACAACACGTTAACTAACAGTAAAGTTGTCTTCAAACCAATAGAAGCTGGCAAGATTCGCCTCTATGTTTGTGGCATGACGGTGTACGATTATTGCCATATTGGCCATGCTCGAGTGATGGTGTCATTTGACGTGATTACCCGTTATTTGCGTCATGCAGGCTACGAAGTAGAGTATGTGCGTAACATTACCGACGTGGATGACAAAATCATCAAACGGGCGACCGAAAACGGTGAAACCTGTAGCCAGCTTACCGAGCGTTTTATTGCCGCAATGCATGAAGACGAGCGCGCGCTTAACGTATTGCCACCCAACCAAGAGCCACGGGCAACGGCCCATATACCGGCCATTTTGGAAATGGTGCAAACCTTAATCGACAAAGATTACGCCTATGCGGCAGACAATGGCGATGTGTATTATCGAGTGGACAAGTTTGACAGCTACGGCAAGCTGACTAACCGTAAGCTTGAGGACATGCGCGCCGGTGCTCGCGTTGACGTCAATGACGTGAAAGAAAACCCGTTTGATTTTGTGCTTTGGAAAGCTGCCAAAGACGGTGATGTGTCTTGGCCATCACCTTGGGGGGAAGGCCGCCCTGGCTGGCACATCGAATGCTCTGCCATGACCAAATGCTGCCTAGGTAATCACTTCGACATTCATGGTGGTGGCCCAGACTTGCCGTTTCCCCATCACGAGAACGAAATTGCCCAATCAGAAGCCGCCAATGGCGAAACCTTTGTTAACTACTGGTTGCACGCTGGTGCCGTGCGAGTAAACAAAGAAAAAATGTCTAAATCCTTAGGTAATTTCTTTACCATTCGTGAGGTGCTGGCCAAATACCCAGCAGAGATCATTCGTTACCTGTTAACGGCCAGCCATTACCGCAGCCAAATAGACTATGCAGAAGAGGCCTTGGTTGAAGCACAGAGCGCTCTAGATCGCCTTTATACAGCCATGGATCAACTGACGTTAGTGGCTGATGTGAGCCTTGAGGGGCCTTATTTAGAGCGTTTTAACGCCGCCATGAGCGATGACTTTAATACTCGTGAAGCCATTGCGATATTGTTTGAAATGGCCAGAGAGATTAATCGCCTCAAACGTGATGGCAAGCCGCAAGCCGCTACCTTGGCTAGCCAAATGCGCGGTTTGGGTAATATTTTAGGCTTGTTAGAGATGGACCCACAGTCTTATTTAAAAGGTGAGGCGGGTGAGGGTGATTTAGCAGACGCCGACATCGATGCCTTAGTTGAACAGCGTAACCAGGCTAAACTAGCCCGTGACTTTGCTTTGTCGGATCAAATACGTGACCAGTTAAAAGACGCGGGGGTAGTGTTGGAGGACAGTAAACAAGGCACCCGTTGGAAACGCGAACTGTAATTTTTAACAGTTTGGTTTTATTAGGGGAAAAGCAAAAAATATGCTTGACGAAATTCGGGCGCAGCTATACTATACGCACCTCTTCAAAGGCCTAGCCACTAGCCACTAGGCAATAGTCATTGAAGGAATGTCGGGGTATAGCGCAGTCTGGTAGCGCGCCTGCTTTGGGAGCAGGATGTCGGGAGTTCGAATCTCTCTACCCCGACCATTATTTGTTGTAGCGCCATGCGCCCTTAGCTCAGTTGGATAGAGCAACGGCCTTCTAAGCCGTAGGTCGCGGGTTCGAATCCTGCAGGGCGTGCCAACGCCGTAAAGGTAGCAGCATCAAATAATAAAAGTAGTGTGGTAATGGTGGGCGTAGCTCAGTTGGTAGAGCCCCGGATTGTGATTCCGGTGGTCGTGGGTTCGAACCCCATCGTCCACCCCATTACACATGCAGTAACCCAGTACGATGAACGCAGGCCAGCCCTGTTGTTGATTAAGCGGACGTGGTGAAATTGGTAGACACGCTGGATTTAGGTTCCAGTGCCGCAAGGTGTGAGAGTTCGAGTCTCTCCGTCCGCACCATTCAACCCTTTGATTTTTAAGGGTTTTGTTTTCAATGTTGACAAAAAACTTCCTGAAACCCCCATGATACATGCATTCCATCAATTTATACTTGTGGGTGCATATGCCATATGAACGATCAAATCTTTTCCTATGTTTTTCTTCAAACTGACGTCCTTCATGATAGCTGGCGCTGGGTGATCGCACTAGAAACTTTCCCTCATACTGAGCAATAATAAGTGCCAGACCCGTTGATTATAAGCCATTTACCTTTTAATGCTTTGCTTAAGCTTCAAGGTTGAGCCGATAGCCTACCCCGGTAACTGTGGCAATGGCACTAGCATGGCCGCCTAATTTTTTGCGCAAAGTACGTACCACGGCATCAACCACATTACTGCCTCCTTGGTATTGGGTGTGCCACACCTGTTGCAATAAATGTGTACGGCTCACGGTGCGTCCTGGCCGTGCCAATAAGCACTGGGCTACACCAAACTCTAGCGGTGTAAGGTCTAAAATTTGATCATCGACACACAGTTGGCGTCCCTCTATCTGCAAATGAAACTTTTGTTCAATTCCCAATTCACGTTCAGCCAACCCCGTAAGCCAGCCATCTACTGACCCTGGGCCCATGTCGTTGGCCATGCAATGGTAGCCTGTACCTGCGATTTCTACGTATGTGTTCGCTGCTTCCTTAAAACCGAGTACCTGCATCACTTCCTGATAGGCAGATGGCTGTTTAATTACCAGATAAATACGGCGCATGGATGGCTTAAAGGTCATATAGAGGCGTTTGCAATCTAACCAAAATGCACCCTGTGCAGCAGTGGGTGCCTCGCCTTCTTCTCGGCTCAGCCATCGCCGCGTAATTAATACTGTTTGGCCATTAGGCACTGGATGATCATTTAGGTGGGTGAGTATAGACTGAATAACCGGGTCTTTACTGTGACTCACTTGGCTGGCTTCAAATACACAGGCAAAACCCTGTAACTCTTGTGGGCCGTGACGCACCACGCCAAAGCCACTTGGGCACAGGGCCCATAAGTCCGCCATAATGGCTTCGGCTTGTGGTCCATCATGCTGATTTACCATTGCCATAATGTTGTCATAATCCTTAGGGATGGCCGGCTCTACAGCCACAATTTGGCTACCACAGGGAAAAAAAGCTTCTCTGACGCGGGGGTTTTCTACCAGATATAATAGGTCCGCCGTGTGTCGCCAATAATCATGGCCTGCGGCTTTGTCTAAATCTTTTTGTAACCACCACCAACAGTCTTGTTGGTGCTGACGATATGCTTCTGGATCACTCGCTTTATAAGCCCTAGCCATCAAACTGCGCACCAGATCGTGAATGTATAAACCGTCGTTGCTGCTGTTCACAAAGCCCAGTTGTTGTAAGCCTTGGTACTCTGCATCTACATTTTGTTGCTTAAGTAGTGCTCGCAGCAGGGGTTTAGTCAATCTGCGAGTAACACTGCCTGCCTCTAGCGCTTTGCGTAAATTTGGATTTTCTACCTCCGCTAAAAAGGCTTCGGTTAAATGAGTCAGCGCCCAAGCTAAATTAGTGTTTGGCGTATGCTCCAATTGCAACCTATGTTGGCTACAAGCCGCTAGGTAAAGCGCTAAAGGGTGACCTTGGGCCATCTTTAGCAAAGGCATTAATAGGTTTTTTTCTACCCCGTAGTGCTGCAATAACTGATGTGATTGATCTGCGTTAAGGGGCCCCAGTTCTAAGGTTTTAAATTGGCCGTGCCAATTTTCATTGATAAACCAATCTTGGTGGGGCGGTTGTCGAGAGCACAGCACTAAGGTGATCTGAGGTGGTAGTTGAGGGGTTAAAAACTGCCTGATCCACATGTCTAACAGTTTTAGAGATTCATAATTATCTAGGGCGATTAGTGTTGATGATGTGGTCAGTTGGGCTAGGGAGTCTAACTGTAATGGTTGTCCTATAGCGGCACTCAAGGCCTCCAAAAAACCAACGTCGGTAGGCTCTATAAGGGCGCAATCCAAGTGTAAAATAGGCGCCGTCTGGCCAAGTTGTTGCAGTAAGGTGGTTTTGCCGATGCCAGAAATACCATGGATGTACAGCACTTGTGTACTGCCATGGGACAGCAATGGCTCAAGTAATTCTAATTCCGCTGTACGGGTGATCTGTCGAGTAAGCATAACTGAGTAACAACCTTTATTTGGTTAACTGAGCTTAATTCATACTAACCCATTTCTATGCCATGGTTACCATTACTTGGTTTAATCCTCATGAGATTCTCATCAACGTCTGTAGAGCTCACTAGGTTGGTTTGCTACCGTTAAGTTGACCTAGTCGCTATGACTAGGTTCTAGCAAAGGCCGCAACAGGACTAAGGAGTCAGATATGCAAATACTTATAGTCAATTTTAATCTTGAGGGCATTAGCCGCAGTGAGTATGAGGGTGTATGCAACGAATTAGCGCCCGCCTTTGCCGCCGTTCCGGGCTTAATCTCTAAACATTGGTTAGCCAACGAAGCTAATAATACCTATGGAGGCGTTTATTTGTTTCAAGATCTAGCCGCCTTAGATGGTTTTATGGCCTCGGAGTTATTTGCCGGGGTTGCTGGTAATCCCGCTCTTATCAATGCCACGGCTAAATCGTTTTGTGTTTTAGAAGGCCCAACTCGGGTTACGCGGGGCATGTAAATCACATCGACCATAAAACCAATGGAGGCTATTTACAGTACAAAAATTGAACTAGATATGTACTGCAAGAGGAGTATTGTTAATTTAAGCCTGAGGAGCATACGGCTGGTTGGGCTGATTAAGTTGGTCGTCGAAGGACTGAGCCAACGGCTTAACTAGGAGATGAATCTCATGATTGATTGGAGGATTGAAGGCCAAGAAATGGCCAACTGTAATTGTAACTTTGGTTGCCCTTGCCAATTTGGCGTATTGCCGACGACGGGAAACTGCGAAGCCGTAGTGGTTTACGACATCACCAAAGGTCACTATGGTGACACCTCATTAAGTGGTGTACGTGCCGCAGGTGTCTATTACTGGCCTGGCCCTATACACGAAGGTAATGGTCAGATGCAACTAATCGTTGATCAGTCTGCAAGTGCGGAACAAAAGGCTGCCATAGAAGCCATTATGATGGGAGAAGATACCGAAGAAATGGCCACCATGTGGTACGTTTACAGCGTTACAAGCCCAACCAAACACCCCACGCTTAGCGCACCTATTGAGCTAGATTGGGATCTTGATGCCCGCACTGGTCAAGCCAAGGTCGGAGGTATATTCGATGTTGCTCTGGTGCCTATTCCAAACATCGTCAGTGGTGAACCGCACCGTATATCCATTCAACTACCCCATGGCTTTGAGTTCCGGCAAGCAGAGATGGCTTCCGGCACAGCCAATACCACAGGTGGTGCCATCGAATTAGCTTTTGATGCCACCCATGCCCATCTTGCTAATCTCAATCTCACGGGCCAAGGTGTGGCCGATGCCTGACCACCCGCAAATGCAGGGTAGGCAGCGGGCAATCAGTGCCATAGAGCGGCTATTGCGGCACGATCGACTGATTGTGACCGTAGCCGTTATATTACTGGTGGCTGTTGCAGGCGCCTACACGGTGCTTGGTGTAGGTATGAGCATGAGCGCCATTGACATGGCATCAATGGTGAACTCTATGACTAAACCTATGGTGATGACCGCCCATTGGCAACCCGTTAATTGGGTGCTGTTGTTCTTGATGTGGTGGATTATGATGGTGGCCATGATGACCCCTAGCGCAGTGCCGTTGCTCATGTTGTTCACGGCCGTTAAGCGGCAAGGGCAGGACGGGCACCGAGCCGCAGGCTATACGGGTTTTCTGCTGCTTGGGTATCTTTTGGCGTGGGCCTTCTTTAGCGCCGTTGCAACCACTTTACACTGGGGACTACAGGAAGTGGGTGTTTTGAGCGCCCCGATGATGGTTATCAAGTCACAAACCATTGCAGGCGGTTTGATGGTGCTGGTGGGAATCTACCAATTCACCGTCATTAAAAATGCCTGCTTATCACGCTGTCGCGCTCCTGCTCAGTTCATCGCTCAACACCACAGTCCAGGCAACAAAGGCGCCCTTTGGTTGGGCATACATCATGGTGTTTATTGCCTGGGTTGTTGCTGGGCTTTAATGGCGCTGTTGTTTGTGGGCGGAGTAATGAACCTATATTGGATTGCCGGGTTAACTCTCTATGTATTGTTAGAAAAAGGGTTGCCTCAAGGTAAATATATTGCACGACTAGCCGGTGGCGGCCTCATTGTTGCAGGCGTATACCTAGTGGTTTTGGGCTCGCCTATTATGTAAACGCTTCGCAAAATACAAATACAGCCTGTTAATTTTCTCTGCCGCGTTAGCGGTTTTTTTATGCCTGTAATTTTTAGCCCGAGTCTTCTTGTTTGCCAGCTGTTGTCCCGTCAGCCTGGCTGATGTTCTTTGATTTCCAGCGGCCGCACATTGGGCGGCACAAACAGCTGTTGAAAAGACAGGGGTTTTTGCTTCAGATCGTAGCCAAGAATATGGCATACCAAGCCGGTGCTATAGAAGGGCATTTCGAGCCAACGACACACCGCTTCTGGAAAAGTTTCTGCCACTACCCGCGCATTAACATTACTGGTGACAGCACCATAGCGATCACGAATGATGTTTCTTAGGTGCACACCTTCAAGGTCGCAGGCTTGGAAGTCTAGTAGTTCGCTAAACTGTGTGGCACTCAAAAAAAACTGGCCAATGGCACGAAACTCATGGTTAACATCCACTTCACGAGTGATGCGCACATAACTGTCTTCTTTGCCAAGAAAACTAACCCAGGGACCAGGATCACGCACCTTGTCTATGGACAGTACTTTGGTGAATACGGGCAGCACTTTTTTACCATCACCGTCAATAAAACGAAAATGCCATAAATCACTCAACGCTGTGTCCCTTTCGGCCACAAAGGTACCGTGGCCTTGGCGGCGCACCAGCACACCCTGCTTGGTTAAGGTGCTCAGCGCCTTTTGCACTGTGCCCAGGCTAACGGGCAATAATGCCGTTAAGTCTGCTTCAGTGGGTAACTGATCAGTGGGCTTGAGCTCACCGTTTTCCACCAAACTAACAATGGTCTCGCACACGCGCTGGTATTTTGGCAAAGCCAAAACGCTTGCAGCTTCGCGTTGGTGGAAGAGTTCAGTAATACGCGTAGGGTTCATTAGCTCAATAGGGCCTGTGCAGCATCCAGAGCGCTGGTAAGGCGCTCGAAAATATCATCAAGCTCAGCTATGGTAATGATAAGCGGTGGGCAAAGGCCAACACAGTCGTTAGGTAATGGACGTAAAATAAGGCCATTTTTAGTGGTTAAGTCATTCACCAATACGGCGGCCTTTTTGGCCGCAGGAAAAGGGGTGCGATTGGCTTTGTCGGCCACTAGCTCAATTGCACCAATGAGACCAACACCTCGTGCATCGCCTACCAATGGGTGCTCACCCAACTGTTTAAGGCGGGCTAAAAAGTGTGGTGATACTTTGGCTACGTGCTCGAGAATCTTGTCATCTTCATAAATCTTCAGCGTTTCTAGTGCCACTGCGGCACATACAGGATGACCACCGTAGGTATGACCCTGACCAAATACGCCTAACTTATTGCTTTGCTCTAGCATAGCTTGGTAAATTTCTTCTGTGGCCAATACGGCACCAATAGGTAAGTAGGCTGACGACATTTGCTTTGCACAAGTGATTAAGTCTGGCTGCAGGCCAAAGGTTTGAGAGCCCCACATTGCACCGGTGCGGCCAAATCCGCAGATAACTTCGTCGGCAATCAGCAAAACATCGTAACGCTTGAGTACCTTTTGCACCTTTTCAAAATAGGTTGCCGGCGGAATGAGCACGCCACCTGCACCCATAACAGGCTCGGCAATAAAGGCGGCAATAGTGTCTGGGCCTTGGCTTATAATGAGTTGTTCCAACTCATCGGCCAGGCGAGTGGCAAAGGTCTCTTCATCTTCACCGGGCAGGGCGCAGCGATAAAAATGTGGCTCGCCAGTATGTAATACTCGATCAATGGGTAAGTCAAAGCCATTGTGTACAAAGGGTAAGCCTGTGAGGCTGCCCGCTGCAACGGTCACTCCGTGGTAGGCACCGTATCGGGCAATGATCTTTTTCTTGTCCTTGCGACCCAGAGCATTATTGTAGTACCACACAAACTTGATGGCGCAATCAACCGCTTCGGATCCGGAGTTAACAAAATACGCCCGGGTGAGCTTTTCTGGGGCGGTGGCAAGCAGCTTTTGCGCCAACTCAATGGTAGGGGCACTGGCGCGATGGGAAAAAGAGTGACCAAAGGGCACGCTTTGGAATTGGCGTTGTGCGGCGTCCATTAACCGAGTTTCACTGTAACCTAAACCGGTACACCACAAGCCTGACAAACCCTCTATATAGCGCTTACCCTGGTCGTCAAACACGTAGATGCCGTCGCCCTCTGTAATAACGAGAGGGCCTTTCTGCTCATGTACAGACAGGTTAGTGTAGGGATGAATGCTGTATTTTTTGTCTTTGCTAACAAGGCAATCTCTGTTGCTGCTCATAGTCTAGTACTCCTAAATTTAAAACCGCCGCTAGCCAGCATCCTGGCTAACAAACTTAATTTGAGTGTAGGCCGCAAATCCTTCTGGGCCACCTTCGCGACCAATACCGCTGTCCTTTACGCCGCCAAATGGCGCTTCGGCAAGGGCTGGGCAAAAGCCATTCACGCCCAACCAACCGGCCTCTAGGTCATCGACTATGTCAGTGGATGTTTTCAATGAGCTGGTAAAGGCGTATGCAGCCAGGCCAAGGGGCAAACTATTGGCTCTTGTAATGACTTCGTCATAAGTATCGAATATGACCACCGGGGTGATGGGGCCAAATGGCTCTGCGCACATGAGCATGGCGTCGTCGCCTATGTTGCTCACCACCGTAGGCTGCCAAAAATATCCAACATCGCCTTGGCGCTTGCCACCACATAGGACGGTGCCGTTACGCTGTTTGACGTCATGCATTATTTTTTGCATGTTGTCTAGTGAGCGTTGATTTGCCACTGGGCCCATGGTGGTATCAGCATCCATGCCGTCGCCTAGTTTGAGTTTACCAACGTGGCCCAGAAAAGCCTGCACAAATTGATCATAGACGCCACGTTGCACAAATATGCGGCTCACCCCTAGGCAAACCTGGCCCGCATTGCGGTATTTGAAGGCGGCCGTTAAGGCGGCGGCTTGTTCGATGTTTGCATCATCAAAAACAATCACCGGCGCATGTCCACCCAGCTCCATAGTTACAGGCTTTAAGTGTTGCCCAGCCAAGCTGCTTAGGGTTCTGCCTACCGCTACAGAGCCCGTTAGTGAGATTTTTCGTATTACTGGTGATTCGATGAGCAACTTAGAAATTAGCGCCGATGGGGCGTACAGCATGTTGAGCACGCCAGCGGGTAACCCTGCGTCATGACAGGCCTGGGCTATACCAGCGCAAACAGCAGGGGACTCTTCTGAGGGTTTAATGACGATGGAACAACCAGCACCAATGGCGGCCGCAATTTTACGTACGCTCATGGCTGCAGGGAAATTCCATGGGGCAAAACCGGCAACCGGGCCAATAGGCGAGCGTATGATCATCTCACGGCTACCCGCCTTACGCTGGGGTAATATGCGGCCATAGGTTCTGGTGCATTCTTCTGCACACCACTCAAAGGTATCCACTACCCGGTCGATTTCCATGCGTGCTTCTTGCAACGGTTTGCCTTGTTCCAAGGTCATGGCTGTGGCTAAAGCTTCGCGCCGCTGTTGCACCAAGCTGGCAATTTTTTTGAGCAGTTGTTTACGTTCTTGGGGTGATACCTGCTTCCAATGTTTGAAGCCGGCGTCCGCTGCATCAATAGCCAGCTGCACATCCGCTGCGGTTGCCACAGCCACCTTACCAGACACTTTTTCAGTGGCGGGGTTAATGACGTCAAGGAAGCTGCCGTCACTGCCAACACGCCATTGTCCGTTGATGTAAAGCAGACTTTGATAGATTGACACGGCATTAACCTCGAATTTTATGATCTAAGTTGGATTGATTTGGACTTGTTGTGAGTTTATGTGTGATATATAGTAATGTCAATAAATCATACATTACTATATAGGTATAAAAGAGTCTCTTGCCAGTTAATGGAGAGCCTCTAATACTAGCATAAACCCCCTTAATCAGGAGACCTCAATGCCACATTCCACATACCGCCCAGAACTTATGGGCAGCGCAACTATAGAGCCTGTTGGGGAATTTGAGGCGGGATCGTTTCAATCCTTTACCATGCGTTATACCGCAGGTTACTTTGGTATCGATGACACGGGCTCCATTAAGATTGTGCATCGCTTCGCTAGTGATATGGGCCGCCCACAGTTTGACCACCCTGAAAAGCCTAACTATGTCACTGTGGAGGCGAGCAATGGTGCAATTTTACATGTTGAATATGACATGAAACGCAATATTCGCCCCTGGGACAAAACCATTTATATCAAGGTGGTACGAGGCTTTCTACGTGAAGGCGATGAAATCGTTGTGCGTTTTGGTGACCGTCGCGGTGGCAGCCCAGGCATGCGCATTCAAACCTTTTGCGAACACAGCTTCGAATTTCGAGTACTGGTCGATGCCATTGCAACCTATAACTACGTTGAGCTGCCGCAACAACCCGTAATAAGAATTGTGCCCTCTAAGCCCGTGTTATGGAAAGCTATCATACCCACGGCCTGTGATACCAACGCACAATTTCGCTTAGCCATGAAAGGTGAGGACCTGTGGGGTAACCCCAGTAATTTGTGTGATCAAACCTTTAAATTACAGGCTAACCTGAAGGTCAAGGGTTTGCCTGCTACGGTGACCTTTAAATTGGGTGAATTTGCCTTAGTATTGGAACAATTACAGACCCTTGAAGAGGGCAACTTGGTAGTAAGCCTGTTGACCCAGGAAAGCCAGCTAATGGCTACATCCAACCCCATGCGAGTGCTATCTTCACATGACTTAATGCCTTATTGGGGTGACCTGCATGGGCAGTCGGAAGAAACTATTGGCACCAATTCAGCCAGAGATTTTTTCACCTTCGCCCGTGACTGTGCTTTCTTGGACATAGCTTGCCACCAAGGCAACGATTTTCAGATTACCAGCGAATTTTGGAATCACCTCAATGATCTAACGGCCGAGTTCACGGTGGATCATAAATTTATTACTTTTCCTGGATACGAATGGTCTGGCAACACCGGTTTGGGTGGAGACCGTAACGTACTGTATTTAAACGAGGGCGAACAAATCCATCGTTCGTCCCATGCTTTGGTTGATGACCTCTCGGATGTGGACACTGATGCTACCTCGGCCAACGATATGTTCGATAAAATGCAATTAAAGGATTGCGTGGTGTTCGCCCATATCGGCGGCCGCTATGCCGATATTAAGTACGCTCACGATGAGCGTCTGGAAACCGGTGTAGAAGTTCACTCGGCGTGGGGTAGTTTTGAATGGCTGGTGGAAGATTCCCTGGAAAAAGGTTTCCGGGTTGGCATTCTATCTAATTCCGATGGTCATAAAGGGCGCCCAGGAGCTAGCCATCCCGGCGCTTCTAAATTTGGTTCCTACGGTGGCTTAACTTGCCTGTTGGCTAAACAATTAACGCGTCAAGCGCTGGCTGAATCCCTGCGCAAGCGTCATCATTACGGCACCACTGGCTGCCGCATGGTGCTGGATGTAACCACAAAATTTGAAAACCCTGCGTTATTGTTTGAAAAAGACCCGCATCTAGGTGAGGGTTACAGTGAATCAGTTCATGAAGCCATGATGGGAGACATTCTCCAGTCTGCAGACCAACAAGTAACCTTGGTGGTAAACGCGGTTGGCTCGGCACCGATTGAACAAATTGAGATTCGTAATGGCCTGCAAACTCTGGAAGTTTTCCGGCCCTATAAGGTAGCTGAACTGGGGCGTCGAATTCGAGTTGTTTGGGAAGGTTCTGAATATCGCGGTCGGGGCCGAGAAACCAATTGGGATGGTAGTGCCAGCCTTAGCGGCAACAGCTTTGCTTCTGCATCACCGATCAATCGTTATAATCTAGACAAGCGTTTTGATTTGCTTGAGCCGCATCGATTGGAGTGGGATTCTATTACCACCGGTGGCCATGCAGGCTTCGAGGCCATGCTAACGGATTCGAATGCAGGTGTGCTGTCTATCGAAACCAACTTGGTCAAAGTTGACATCCCTGTAGCGGATATTGGTTATGATGAGTTGGTGTTTGAAGCAGGTGGGCTAGGGCGCAAAATTCGTGTATTCCGACTACCCGACGAAAATCCACATACGGCGGTAAACGTCGAGCGACAAGTCACACTAGTGGACGACCGAGATAACGCTTTGTATGTGCGCATTATTCAAGAAGACGGGCACGTGATCTGGTCCAGCCCCACCTATGTATTCCGGTAAAGGCGGTTGCTTAACCATTAGCTCTTCACTAATGGCGTGAGCGAAGCCTATTTACCAGCTGATACGCACCGGTGACATGGCCCAAATCATAGTAGCCTCTTGCTCTGTTCTATTACGGAAGCGATGGGCAATCATTGAAGGGTAGGAGAAGCTGTCGCCCGATCTTAGGACAATTGTTTCCTCGCCTAATTGTAATTCCACCTCGCCTGTGATGACGATAGCATGTTGTTCGCCTTCAAATGTGTAGCCTCTAGCTGGCTCAGGTAGCTGGCCGTAACCCGGTGGAAATCGGGATAGAATCAGGTAACAGTCACCGGCAAGGGAGCTGGATAAGAGTTCATCCTCAAACCCCAGTTCGTCCTTGGTGCGCGTGTACATGCCGGATAAACAGCGTCGATCTTCTGAGCGCACCACATGGCGCTGCTCTAAAGGCCCGTTGCCCGTTTGTTTGGGAAAGAACCAAGTGGGTTCTACAGTAAGTGCTGCGCTGAGCTGGTCTAATAGTGCAGTGGAGATATTCGCTGTACCAAGTTCGATGCGGCTTAGATAAGCGGTTGAACAAGAGACTGTCTGGGATAATTCTTTTAGCGTTAAACCACTCACCAACCAAGCCTTGCTAAACCAAGGGCTTAGCATTGTTGATGCGGAAGTGTTAGTGGAGCAGGCTAAGCTCATTAAGTGTGAAGCAGAAATCATGTGCATGCAGCGCTGTATTGCGGTGGCACAACACGGTATGCATAAGATGCAGGCGGCGTTGCAGCCCGGCGTTACAGAAAACCAACTCTGGTCTATTTTACATCAGGTAAATATAGCCCATGATGGAGACTGGATAGAAGGCCGCATGCTGGCTTCGGGGGAGCGTACCAACCCTTGGTTGCAGGAAGCCACTAACAAGATTATACGCAGCGGTGAGTTAGTCGCTTTTGATACCGATATGATTGGCCCTAAGGGTTATATTGCCGACATTTCTCGTGCCTGGCTGTGTGGTGATGGGCCAGCAAATGCACAACAGTGGATGGCCCTTTGACTATACCGTTGCATCTGCATGTATTCGCGTATTGATTGGAGAAAAGGGGGGGCTAGACCACACCCTCAGAAATACTGTTTATACATACAGTATAGCTCGGTTTTTAAGTTATAGAGCGCAAACGGCTCTTTTTTTGTAACAGCCGGAGCATTCCCAAAATGAACGGCTATACTTTCAAGTAGTTGAGAGCAAGCTCCTGTGAGAGAAATAATTAAAGAGCGGCTCTCTAATAATTATTATGAGGCCGAGCGGCCTCATAAATGGACTGTTAGTTGCCTTTCCAAGTAAGGAGTAAAACCATGAGTAGGGATTGGGAGTCTGTATTTACAACTTGGTCGCAAGGGCCTGGAAAAACAGAACAAGAACGAGCGGAAAATGCGGAACGGCAAATCAGGCAGGCAATTCAAGCGAGTGATAAGTTAAAAAATAGAAATATTAAAGTATTTACACAAGGTTCTTACAGAAATAGGGTTAACGTAAGACAAGATAGCGATGTAGATGTGGGTGTTCTTTGCTTTGACACATATTTTTCGGAATACCCTGATGACAATGTCAAAATGGAGCTTGCTAAAAGTTTCGTCCCCGCAACTTATGAATATGCAACTTTTAAAAATGAACTGGAAGAAGCGCTTGTAGCAAGGTTCGGAAGAGTAGCTGTGACACGCGGCAGCAAAGCATTCGACATCAAGGAAAACACTTATCGCGTAGAATCAGATGTGGCCGCCTTTTTCGAGCATAGGCGATTTGTCACCTCATCCAATTATCACTCTGGCGTAGAGATGATACCGGATGATTATGATCCGCCACGGATCAAGAACTGGCCGGATCAACATTATCAAAATGGTGTTTCAAAAAATGATGCCACATCAAGACGGTATAAGAGGGTTGTTCGAGTATTAAAGAAACTATCTAACGAGATGGCTACAAATGGCATCCAATCAGCGAAGGATGCACCTAGCTTTCTCGTTGAGTGTTTAGTATTTAACGCATCAAATTCATGTTTTCAGTATCAATCCTTTAAGCCGATGGTTAGAGCCGTACTCGCCGAGCTGTTCAACAATACTATGTCTTCTGACAAGTGTTCTGAATGGCGTGAAGTAAATGAACTGAAATATCTTTTCAGAACATCTCAGCCATGGACGAGAGAGAGTGCGCACCAATTTTTGAGTGATGCATGGAACTACATAGGTTACGAGTAATGTTAACTAGACTTCATATTTCTTCATTCATTGGTCTCACGATTGCGATTTGGCTACTTGCTCTTTGGTTTCAAGGCATGCCTGTGCTGAGCGCTGACTTTGTGAAGCCTTTTGGTACTGTCGTTGGTGTCATTACATTGATTGTCACGGTATTTAATAAATACATGTGGTCATGGAAAATATTTAAAGGCTGGTATGTCACAAGACCAGACTTGAGAGGAACGTGGAAAGTTGAGCTTAATAGTAGCTGGATAAATCCTGAGACTGGTGAAGAGACGCCACCAATCTATGGGTATGCAGTGATTAGGCAATCTTTAACTTTTCTCAGCCTAAGATTGATGACAAGGGAATCTCCTCGATCAGTTTTAGTGGCTCACAGCATCGAACAGCAAGAGGATGATGATCTTTTCAAGCTGGTTGGTGTATATCGAAATGAACCAAAAATTGAATTGCAGGGTGTTAGAAGTGAAATTCATCATGGCTCCTTCGCTCTAGAAATTCACGGTTCTCCAGTCAAAGAGCTAGAAGGGCATTACTGGACGGATAGAGCAACTAAAGGTGGAATGAAACTGGTAGGTCGTGTTGATAAATTGTATAGCACTTATGAACAGGCTGAGCGTGAAATCGGCAACTAACAAGGCGCTGCTGTCGGACAAATTTTCCGCAGAGCGCGGCGTTAGGCAATCAAAATGAAGATAATTGTTGACTCGTGTGTTTTCATCAATGCTATGAAAGAAGATTCGGAATTCAGGAATCAGTGTTTATCTTTCCTTGAGCATATGGCGAAGCTCAAAAAACTGATCACTATGCCCGCTAAAGGCTGCCTATCAACATGCCTATGATGAAATTCATTTTAATATGGCGTTAATTAAGCCAGGAATGAGTTTTAGCCAGCTGTCTCAAAACAGCTTTAACAGAGACGAAAAGTATCGCCACCGGCGTTACCCAACGGTCATCCACGGTGTGGGACTGGGTGATGAATACCCTAAAATTTACTATCAGGAAGATTGGCCGCAGGATGGTTATGATGGCCTAGTGCAGGAAAACATGGTGTTGTGTTTGGAAAGCTTCTCGGGCGCGCAAGGCGAAGCCGAAGGGGTTAAGCTGGAGACTCAAGTAAGGGTTACAGCATCAGGATGTGAAGCTATGTCTAACTACGCCTTTGAAGATATTCTTTTATAGGTTTAGGTAACTTCAATGCTGGTGTTGCTGTGCACTTGCCTCAAAGCCATGCGGGTTTGAGTGCCCTCAACGCCAGGTAACCGTAATAATTTTTTATAGTAAAGTTCTTCGTAATCCTTGGCGTCTGTATAAACCACTTTAAGCATGTAATCATTGTCACCCGCCATTAGATAGCACTCCAGCACCTGCTCTAGCTGCGCTACTGCAATTTCAAAATCTTCAAATACCACCTCACTTTGTTTATCTAAACTAATAAAGATAAAGGCGGTGCCTTGTACATGGAACAAGTCGCGATTTAGCAAACCTACAAAACCTGAAAATACACCGGCATCCATAAGCACTTTAGTGCGCCTTAAACAAGCAGAGGGCGAGAGGTTAATGCGTTCGGCAAGCTCCACGTTGCTTAAGCGGGCATCTTTTTGCAGGGCGTTAATGATTTTTTTATCAGCCTGATCAAGATCTATGTTGGCGATTGAGTTTAGTTGCATAATTTCTCTTTTTGGTGCAATTATATGCCATATATTAGGATGAATAACCCGAATATAGCAAGATAATTGTTTAAAAATGCTCCTAGAATGGCATTATATTCCAATACTGCTTAGAGGGCGGAACCATGTTGATAGGCGTACCAAAAGAAATTAAAAACCATGAATACCGTGTAGGCATGACCCCTGCTAGTGTTCGCGAACTTGTTCACTCTGGCCATAGCGTGCTTGTTGAAGCCCTTGCCGGCAGTGGCATAGGTTCAAGCGATGACGACTACGCAGCTGCCGGTGCCGAGATTATCGCCACCGCTGGCGAAATTTTTGCCCGCGCAGAAATGATTGTTAAAGTGAAAGAGCCACAAGCGGCAGAGATTGCCATGCTGCGCCCAGAGCAGTTGTTGTTTACCTATTTACACTTAGCGCCAGATGCGCAACAAACTGCGGGTTTGGTGGCGTCGGGAGCCACTTGCATTGCTTACGAAACCATTACTTCTGCCCAAGGCGGCTTGCCTTTGCTTGCGCCTATGTCTGAAGTGGCGGGTCGTATGTCCATTCAAGCTGGTGCCCATGTGCTAGAAAAAGCCCAAGGTGGCCGTGGTATGTTGCTAGGCGGTGTGCCGGGTGTTGCTCCGGCTAAGGTGGTTATCATCGGTGGTGGTGTAGTGGGGTCTAATGCAGCTCAAATGGCTTTAGGTGCCCGGGCACAAGTTACCGTGCTGGATCGCTCCATAGCGGCCCTCGCACGCCTTGATAAAGAGTTTAACGGCGCAGTACAAACCGTATATTCAACTCAAGAAAGCCTTGAGCAATACGTGTTGGATGCCGATCTAGTTATCGGTGGTGTGCTTATTCCTGGTGCCGCCGCACCTAAGCTGGTTACCGAAGCGATGGTGAAAGCCATGAAGCCAGGCTCGGTGTTGGTTGATGTTGCTATTGATCAAGGCGGGTGCTTTGCTACGTCTAAAGCCACCACTCATGAAGACCCAACCTATGTGGTTGACGATGTGGTGCATTACTGTGTGGCGAACATGCCAGGCGGCGTGGCCATGACATCTACCTATGCTCTCAACAATGCCACCTTGCCTTATATTCTTAAGTTGGCCAACTTGGGTTGGAAAAAAGCCCTGCAAGGGGATGAGCACTTTCTTGCCGGCCTTAACGTATATGCAGGCAAGGTGACCAATGAGCACGTTGCGGAGGCTTTAGGCTACGATTATTTGGCACCACAACTTGCCGTGCAGGACGCAGCACCTCAACTAGTGGCCTAGTGTCCCAGTTGGTGCCAAAATTAGCACCCAAGAAACAAAGCATAAGTAACAAAATATTTGTGTTTTTTAAACGTCTTCCATGTGAAGGCGTTTTTTTGTTAAAAAAAGACCTCCTATAAGGCATATAGCTTGACTATTCGCTGCTAAATACGGAAAATCCGGTTTCTGTTTTCGTCCATAATTGCAAGCCTTTTGGCATAGATCTATATTTGGCGTTAGCTGGAAAAGAATTTAGTACAACCGGCCTTGATGAGGCCCGTTCATTTAATAATTAATGAGGCATTTAAATGCAAGTTTCAGTTGAAGCGACTACAAGCATCGAACGACGCGTAACCGTTACCGTACCTGCTGATCAAATTGACAGCGCTGTGGACAAAAAAGTGAACGAAACGGCTAAGACTATCCGTATTGATGGCTTTCGTCCTGGTAAAGTGCCAACTAAAGTAGTTAAAAAGCGTTACGGCGCCAGCATTCGCCAAGACGTGTTGGGCGACGTAATCCAGTCTAGCTACGTTGAAGCCTTGCAACAGGAAAACATCAAGCCGGCTGGCATGCCCAACATCGAACCCAAAGAAGACACTGGCTCAGGTGAATTCAGCTACACAGCTGTGGTTGAAGTTTACCCAGAAATTGCTTTGGTAGACGCCGCTGGCGTAACCGTGGAGCGCTTGACTTCTAGTGTTGAGGACGCTGACGTTGATACCATGATTGATATGTTGTTAGGTCAGCAAACGCAGTGGAGCGAAGTAGATCGTGCCGCAGCAGATGGCGACCAAATCAATATCGATTTTGAAGGCTGCATGGATGGTGAAGCCTTTGATGGCGGCGCAGCTCAAGGTCACGACCTTGTACTTGGCTCTAACAGCATGATCCCAGGCTTTGAAGAAGGTATCTTGGGTATGAAAGCAGGCCAAGATAAGGACATTAGTGTTACTTTTCCTGCAGATTACAATGCCGCTGAGTTGGCAGGTAAGGAAGCAACCTTCACCATTAAAGCCAACACTGTAAACGAAGCTACTAAGCCGGAGCTTAACGAAGAGTTTTTCGCTCGTTTTAACCCTAAAGAAAAAGGTGAAGCTGGTTTTCGTGCAGAAATTCGCTCTAACATGAGCCGCGAACTGAACCAAGCACTTAAGTCTAAACTTAAGAATGGCTTGCTAAACGCTTACCTTGAACTGAATGAATTTGCCGTACCTTCTACCTTAGTTCAAGAAGAGTTGGGCCGTTTGAAGCAGCAAGCGTTGCAGCAATTTGGTGGTGGCAATCAAAATCTAGACTCAAGCATTTTGCCAGACGAAATGTTCCAAGACCAAGCCGACAAGCGCGTTAAAATTGGTTTATTGGCGGCTGAAATCATTCAACAGAATGAATTTAAGGCCGATGCAGACAAGGTTAAAGCCTTAGTTGAAGAAATGGCTCAGGGTTACCAAGATCCCCAAGAGTTCATTGATCACTACATGAACAACGATGAGCAACGCAGCCAGTTAGAAGGCGTTGTACTAGAAGATCAAGTGGTTGAGCATTTGTTGGCCGCAGCGACTGTTACAGACGTTGCTGTAGACTACAAAACAGCGCTAGAGCCAGAAGCTAAAGATGTTGCAGAAACCGACAAAGAAGGCTAATTTAATTAGTCTATAGTTCAAGCCTTTTAGGGCTTGAACAGAAGAGCGGTATGAGTTACTTTGAGGTAAATCATACCGTTTTTTTTGCTTTTAAGTTGAAAATTATAGCTTTATCTTGACTTGGCACTTGGCATTTGTGCAAGGCGTCACTATATAGAGCTAGTATTGATATTTTTGTATTGGAGTCACCGCGTCAATGAGTTTTTCTTTACCGCCCCACATGGGCCAATTGAACCCCACATCAAACCAAGAGCAAAGTGCTTTAGTACCTATGGTTGTTGAACAAACATCCCGTGGTGAACGCTCTTACGATATTTATTCTCGCTTACTTAAAGAGCGAGTCATTTTTCTTGTGGGTCAGGTCGAAGACCATATGGCCAACTTAGTAGTAGCTCAGCTGCTGTTTTTAGAGGCCGAAAATCCAGACAAAGACATTCATCTGTACATTAACTCGCCAGGTGGTTCGGTGACTGCAGGCATGTCTATCTATGACACTATGCAATTCATTAAGCCCGATGTTAGCACCATGTGCATAGGCCAGGCGGCTAGTATGGGCGCTTTGTTACTTACCGGTGGTGCTGCAGGAAAACGTTACTGTTTGCCGAACTCACGGATGATGATCCATCAGCCTTTAGGCGGTTATCAAGGTCAAGCGTCAGACATCGAGATCCATACCAAAGAAATATTGAATATACGTGATAAGCTTAATCGCATAATGGCGTTGCACACAGGCCAAGACTTAGCCACCATTGCGGCCGACACTGATCGTGACAATTTCATGGATGGTAAGGGCGCTGCAGCCTATGGCCTCATTGATACTGTGTTGGATAAACGTCCTGTATAGTGTAACCCAAGGCAAAAATTATGCGTTTGTTAATACGGGCGTTACAATAGATAAAAGACAAAGCTCAGCCATCAAAGGCAGGCTGAAAATATTGGTAATTATATGAGTAGCGACAAAGACGGATCCGATGAAAGTAGTAGCAAACTACTTTACTGCTCCTTTTGTGGTAAAAGCCAAAAGGATGTGCGCAAGCTAATTGCTGGCCCTTCTGTATTCATCTGTGATGAATGTGTAGACCTGTGTAATGACATTATTCGTGAAGAGATTTTGGATCAGGAAAAACCTGAAGCCAGCGATCAATTGCCCACACCGAAAGAAATTCGCGCGGCATTAGAAGAATATGTGATTGGCCAAGAACGTGCCAAAATGGTGTTAGCAGTTGCGGTATACAACCACTACAAACGTTTAAATTACAGCGGCGGTAAAGACGACGTTGAATTAGGAAAAAGCAACATACTATTGATTGGCCCGACGGGTAGCGGCAAGACCCTACTGGCAGAAACCCTAGCGCGCTTGCTCGATGTACCTTTCACCATTGCCGATGCAACCACACTGACCGAAGCCGGTTATGTGGGTGAGGATGTTGAAAATATCATTCAAAAGCTTTTGCAAAAGTGCGACTATGATGTTGATAAGGCGCAGCGCGGCATTGTTTATATTGATGAAATTGATAAGATTTCCCGTAAGTCTGACAATCCTTCAATTACCCGTGACGTATCGGGTGAGGGTGTGCAGCAAGCCTTACTTAAGTTAATAGAGGGTACCGTAGCGTCTGTACCGCCTCAAGGTGGCCGCAAGCATCCACAGCAAGAATTTTTGCAAGTGGACACAAGTAACATCCTGTTTATTTGCGGTGGTGCATTTGCTGGTTTAGAGCAGGTAATACGTGACCGTACAGAGAAAAGCAGCATTGGTTTTTCTGCCACAGTAGCGAGCAAAGATAACACTAAAAGCATAGGCCAATTGCTGCATTCAGTGGAAGCTGAAGATTTAGTCAAATTTGGCTTAATCCCAGAGTTCGTAGGCCGTTTACCTATGATTGCTACGCTTGAAGAATTAGACGAAACGGCGCTGGTGCAAATTCTAACGGAACCTAAGAATTCACTAACCAAGCAGTATCACAAACTGTTTGAAATGGAGAATGTTGAAATTGAATTCCGCGAAGAAGCCCTTAAAGCGGTGGCTCAAAAAGCCATGGAGCGTAAAACCGGTGCACGCGGTTTAAGATCTATTTTAGAGTCTGTATTACTGCCAACTATGTATGACCTACCAGACCAGGCCAATGTGGTTAAAGTGGTGGTTAATGAACAATGCATTAGCGGTGAAAGTGATCCGTTGGTGGTATTGGCTAACACTGAATTACCGCAAGCCGCCTCCCACGAATAGTTTGTGTAATGCACACTTAAAACCACCTGCGGGTGGTTTTTTTGTTTCATTTTAAGTAAGCACTTGTAATCTTGCCCTGTGTCCTCATTTAATTAGTTACCTGATACATTCGCTAGACATCGCGAAGTTAGCCAATAGGATTTTCTATGACTCAATCTTTTCCCCTTATACCGTTACGTGACGTAGTGGTTTATCCGCATATGGTGATCCCGCTATTTGTGGGTCGGCAAAATTCTATTGATGCCTTAGAGCACGCCTTGGCAGAAGAAAAGGCTATTGTCGTGGTAGCTCAAAAGAACGCCACGGTTGATGACCCCAAGATAGAAGATCTGTTTCAAGTTGGCACTTCAGCCCGCATTCTGCAATTGCTTAAACTGCCCGATGGTACGGTAAAGGTTTTAGTTGAAGGTGAGCACCGTGTTGCCATTGAACACGTGGACGACACTGCGGGTTTCTTTAGCGCCCAAGTTCACACCATAGACGATGCCGATTTGCCGGAAGGCGAGCGTAAAGCCTTAGCCTATACCCTGATGTCGCAATTTGAGCAATATGTAAAATTGAGCAAAAAAATTCCCCATGATGTGATGTCATCTATTGCCAATATCGATGACCCTAGTCGTTTAGTAGACACCATTGCGTCACAAATGAACCTCAAACTTGAGGAAAGGCAAAATTTGCTAGAAATGGCTGACTTAAGTCAGCGTTTAGAGCATTTGATGGGCCAAATGGAAGGTGAAATAGATTTAGTTAAAGTGGAAAAACGTATCCGTGGTCGCGTTAAAAAACAGATGGAAAAGAGTCAACGCGAGTATTACTTAAATGAGCAAATTAAGGCCATTCATAAGGAACTAGGGGACATTGATGAGGCAGCCCCTAACGACATGGAAGAGCTGCAAGCTAAGATTGACGCGGCTGGCATGCCAACTGAAGCTAAAGACAAGACCCAAGGAGAGCTCAGCAAACTGAAGATGATGCCACCAATGTCAGCCGAAGCGACAGTGGTGCGTAGTTATATTGACTGGATGGTCACAATTCCATGGAAGAAAAAGAGCCGTTTGAAGCAAGACTTGGCCAAAGCCTCAGCCGTGCTCGAAGAGGACCACTATGGGCTTACAGAAGTCAAAGAACGCATTTTAGAGTACTTGGCTGTGCAACAGCGGGTTAAAAAGGTGAAGGGCTCTATTTTATGCTTGGTTGGGCCTCCAGGTGTAGGTAAAACCTCCTTAGGCAAATCCATCGCCAGAGCTACTGGGCGTCAGTACGTGCGCATGGCGCTTGGTGGTGTTAGAGACGAAGCAGAAATTCGTGGCCATCGGCGCACTTATATTGGCTCTATGCCTGGCAAGATGGTGCAAAAAATGTCTAAGGTTGGTGTTGCTAATCCTCTGTTTTTGTTGGATGAAATTGATAAAATGGGCATGGACAGCCGGGGTGATCCAGCCTCTGCGTTATTGGAAGTACTTGATCCAGAACAAAACAATAGCTTTAACGATCACTATTTAGAGGTGGACTATGACCTCTCTAATGTCATGTTTGTATGCACGGCTAACTCAATGAATATTCCCGGCCCGTTATTGGATCGCATGGAAGTAATCCGTATCCCAGGCTACACCGAAGACGAAAAGTTAAGTATTGCCATGCGTTATTTGCTGCCTAAGCAGTTAGCCGCCAACGGATTATCACCGTCGGAGATGGACTTGACCGATGTCGCCATTACCGATTTGATCCGCTACTACAGCCGTGAGGCAGGAGTGCGTAATTTAGAACGAGAAATTGCCAAAATTTGTCGAAAAGTAGTAAAGCAACACTTGCTTGAAGGCAACAAAGCCATAGCTAGTGGCGCTCAAAAACGCGTCGATACTAATAATCTAGAAGACTATGCGGGGGTGCGCAAGTACAGTTATGGTCAGGCCGACACAACTGACAGGGTAGGCCAAGTTAATGGTTTGGCCTGGACTTCTGTAGGCGGTGATATCTTAACCATAGAATCCGCTGTAGTGCCCGGTAAGGGACGCTTAGTAAAGACTGGCTCATTGGGTGATGTGATGCAAGAATCTATTCAGGCGGCTCTTACGGTGGTTAGAGGTCGCTGTGCAGGGTTAGGGATCAAACCCGATTTCCATGAAAAGTGTGACATACATATTCACGTGCCAGAAGGGGCTACGCCCAAAGATGGCCCTAGCGCTGGGGTAGGCATGTGCACGGCTCTAGTTTCGGTGTTAACCGGTATTCCAGTAAAAGCCAACGTCGCCATGACGGGGGAAATCACCCTGCGTGGTCAAGTGTTACCTATTGGCGGCTTAAAAGAAAAGTTGTTAGCGGCACACCGAGGTGGAATCAAGATGGTAATCATTCCAGAAGAAAATGAAAGGGACTTAAAAGAGATTCCAGACAATATAATGGCCGATTTAACAATAAAACCAGTGAAATGGATAGACGAAGTACTCGATTTAGCATTACAATCCCCACCCACTCCAAATGATGCTAAAAAACATGACTTGGTGACGGAAAATGCTAATGAGGCAAGAATAAGTACTCATTAGCAATTTTTGAAGAAATTATCCAAAGCCATGCTTGACAAGGCTTTGGAGAAGTTGGTATAAATTGAACTTCGGTTTTGAAAGTCGAATAAATTGGACCAATAATAATAAAAGGCCTGCTGGAGCGGGTTTTCTACTACCTACATATATAATAGGGGATTAACGTGAATAAATCTGAACTGATTGAAGCCATTACAGCTGATGCTGATCTTTCAAAAGCTGCTGCTGGCCGCGCCTTAGACGCAGTCATCGGTGCCATAACTGGCTCGCTTAAGCATGGTGAATCTGTTTCATTAGTGGGCTTTGGTACCTTCGCTGTAAAAGCACGCGCTGCTCGTACAGGTCGTAACCCACAAACAGGTGCTGCAATTCAAATTGCTGCCGCCACAGTGCCTAGCTTCAAAGCTGGTAAAGCGCTTAAAGACGCGGTCAATCACTAAGACTAACTCTTGCACTATAGGGCCAGAGCAGTTAATGCTGTACTGGCTCTTTAGTTACCAAAAAACGCATTCTTTTGAATGCGTTTTTTGTTTGTAGAACAACCCAAAATAACCATTTTTGGTTATAGAAGCCACATAAGATGCTGCAAAACATACGAGACAACTCTAAAGGCATTATTGCTAAAATATTAGTGAGCTTAATTGCTTTTACCTTTGTTATTTGGGGCGCTGAAGCCCTATTTGATTTTTCTAGCGATGCCACCGCACCCGCTGAAGTCAATGGCGAAGAAATCACCATTCAAGAATTATTACAAACTGCGGAGCTTCAACGCCGCCAAATTCTTGCTAATAATCCCGACATTGATCCTGTCACCTTAGATCAGCAGGCCATACAGGCGGCTGCTTTACAACAGCTCATATCACAAAAAATCTTACTGCAATACACACAGTCCAATGACCTAGCTCTGTCTGACGCAAGTGTTGACCAAATGATTGTGCAGTCAAAAGATTTTCAAGTGGATGGCAAATTTGATCGTGAACTGTTTGAGTCTTTGTTACGTAACTTTGGCTTAACTCCTACTACCTATAGGCAACAGTTAAAGCGCGGCAACCTTATTGGGCAAGCCCAGCAAGCACTATCAAGCAGCGCTTTCACTTTGCCGTCGAGCGCAGATTTAATCGCACGTTTGGACGGCCAAACCCGTAGTATTGCAGTGCTCACCTTGCCGTTAGCGGTAGAGATGCTTAACGTCACTGTGGATGCCGATGAAATCGAGGCATATTACAGCGCCAACAAACAACAGTTTATGACGCCAGAACAAGTTAGTGTGAGTTATGTTGCGCTCGAAAAAAGTGGTTTTTACGATCAAATTGTAGTCACTGATGAAGATCTGAATAACGCTTATTTAGATGCCTTACAAGAAGCTAATGCTAGCTCAGAAGTTGAAACTTCTCATATATTGTTTGTGGTCAATGACACACAAACCCAAGCCCGGGCATTGGCAATGGCGCAGCTTGCTTATGCGCAATTAGAGCAAGGGGATGATTTTGCCGACGTTGCTCAAACGTATTCTCAAGATACTAGTACAGCGGAATCAGGAGGCTACATAGGCCTGCTCGCAAAAGGTGAATTTGGCGAAGCTTTCGACACCGCTTTATTTGAACTTAAACCAGGTGCTTACAGCGCCCCAGTGAGCACCGAATTTGGTGTGCAAATTGTTTATGCGCATGCAAAAAATAACGCCAATGAGCCAAGCTTTGAAGAGCAAAAAATGGCTTTAACCTTGGCGCTTAAACAAGCTGGTGCTGAAAGCCTATTTGTGGCCGCAAGCGAGCTCATGGCAGACATCGCCTTCTCGTCACCGGACTTATTAGAAGTGGCCGATAGCTTGGGTCTAGAAATACATAAAAGCAAGTTGTTTGGCCGCCAAGGTGGGGGGGGCATTGCCGACAACGAGCGTGTGCTTGGTGCAGCTTTTAGTGATGATGTATTGCAGCAGGGCAACAACTCCAATGTGCTCGAGCTGAGCTCAGATCAGTTACTTGTGTTACGCGTTAACCAACATAACCAACCGGCTGAGCAGCCATTGGAGTTAGTTAAAGTTGATATCATAAAGCAATTAATGGCACAAAAAGCCACCGCGGCACTTGATACTAAAGCAAAATCTTATATCGAACAATTGCAGCAAGATGACGACATAAAAGCCGTAGCTGAACTGGAGCAATTGAATTGGCAGCAATTTGATCAAGTGAGCCGAGGTTCAACCTTAGTGAATAGCTTATTGGTACAATCAGCTTTTCGTTTGCCACGCCCAGAATTTGCTGCTAGCTACGGTTTAGCGCCGAGTTATACAGGTGATGTTAGCATCATTCAATTGCAACAAGTTGAAAATGCCGACCCTGCCGATCAAACTGCAGAGCAACGTGCGGCGTTGTTAGCAGCTCTCACACGTTTGCAAGGTCAGGCTGATGTAGCTTTGCTTGAACAATCGTTGACGCAACAAGCTACGGTTAAAACTTTTTAACCTAACGCTTAGTTTCAAAGCAATAAAAAAGGCAGCTGAGGCTGCCTTTTTTATTGCCATTAACGGGCGTGGTTCTACATATCTTTGACCGCATATATTCCATCTACATTGCGGAAATAACCCTGGTAGTCCATGCCAAAACCATAAACAAAGCGGTCTTCTACGTCCAAGCCAATAAAGTCTGGGACATACTCAACCTTGCGATCATGGACTTTATTGAGTAGGGCCGCTGCATAAACCTTCTTAGCTCCAGCTTCTTCAAGATACTCACAAATAGCAGCTAAAGTGTGGCCTTCATCATAAATGTCGTCAACCACAAGTACGGTGCGTCCGGTAATATCCGAGCGCGGATGCGCTAGCCACGATAGGTTAGTGCCTACAGTTTTTTTACCGTACCGGGTAGCATGCAAATAATCGATTTCTAAAGGAAATTGAAGTTTTAATAGGAGTTGCGCCATGGGAATCATGCCGCCATTTAGAACACACATGACCAAAGGCATTTCCTTTGACATGGTGGCTGTAATCTCTGCCGCCATGGTTTCAATGCTTGCTGCAATGGCTTTACCGGTTACCAATAAATCGGCTTGTTCGTGAACCGAAACAGCTTCTTCGTATGTGATTGTCATAAATCTTGCCTTGCAAAAACAAGCTATTATAACTTAAAAAGAAGAATATTAGAAAATTGATTTAGACTAAAAGATGAGCAGTCATTGGGGGGGTAGATAAGGTAGAATAGGGTATTCATAACAGGTTCAAGTTAGGTTTCTTTATGAACACAGATATCAATCACATCTTAGTTAATGGTGCGCAAATCGCTTTCAATAAAATGAAACGGGCGCAATCCTTTAATGCACGCTTGTATTATTACGCCGAAATCGGCGTATATCTAGAAGTCTCCCTCTCCCATGGGGCGGGAATCACTCCCGAAAGCCATGACCAAATACAGGAAATTTATAAAGAGGCAACACACTTTCATATGGCTGCAAACAAGCGCTCTCGACTAGTTAGCTAGCAATGTCTCAATCGAGTGATTCTGTATTTGATATTGACGCTTATCTACAGCAATTACCTCTGCGGCCAGGCGTTTATCGCATGCTCGACGCCGGTGCCGAGGTGCTTTATGTAGGTAAAGCGGTTAACTTAAAAAATCGCGTTAGTAGTTATTTCCGCGGTAAAAGCCACAATACTAAGACCCAACTTATGGTGGCTAAAATAGCCGCTATTGAAGTCACCGTAACACACAGTGAAAGTGAAGCCTTGTTGCTGGAAAATACGCTAATCAAGCGTTTAATGCCACCCTATAACATCTCCTTGCGAGATGACAAATCTTATCCTTACATTTATATTTCGGATCAACATGATTTTCCTGCGATGCAGTATGTGCGAGGCGGGAGGAGCAGAAAAGGGCGTTTTTTTGGTCCCTATACGAGTGCTGGTGCGGTGCGGGAAAGCCTTAACTTGATGCAACGCATATTCCGCATACGCCAATGCGAAGATGCTTTTTTTGCCAATCGTAAACGCCCCTGCCTGCAGTTTCAAATTAATCGTTGTAGTGGGCCTTGTACCGGCGAAATCAGCCAACCAGATTACGCCGCCGACTTACGCCATGCCACTTTATATCTGGAGGGGAAAAACCAACAGCTGTTAGATGAAGTGAGCTCGCAAATGGCCACAGCCGCAGCACAACTTAAGTTTGAATCAGCGGCTCAACTGCGGGATCAACTTGGTTTTTTACGCCAAGTGCAAGAGCAGCAGCATGTGGTATCCAAACGCGGCAATCTAGATATTTTTGCCGCAGCCACTTCCAAAGCGGGCTTATGTATTCATCAACTGATGGTGCGCACTGGGCGTGTTATTGGCAGTAAGAATTTCTACCCTAAGCTGGGTTTGGAAGACGAAAGGGCAACCATACTAACAGCCTTTTTAGGGCAATATTATTTGTCTGGGCGGCCTCGAGACATTCCCGATGAAGTGATCGTCAGTGACCTTCAAGAAGATCAGCAAATGATTGCTTTGGCCATTGCCGATCAAGTAGATCACAGCTTTCGCATTATCAGTAATGTGCGGGGCCCACGCGCCCAATGGCTACGTTTAGCCCAAACCAATGCCGATCAAGCCTTGTTGAGCTATGTAGCCAATAAACAAACTCAAATCAGTCGCTTTAGCGCATTACAGGAAGCACTAGATCTGCCACAAATGCCTGAACGGCTTGAATGTTTTGACATTAGTCACACTAGCGGTGAGGCTACAGTCGCCTCATGTGTGGTGTTTGATCAAGGCGGTCCTAAAAAATCTGACTATCGCAGCTTTAATATCGAAGGCATCACTGCCGGTGATGATTATGCGGCAATGACACAAGCGATTACTCGACGCTATACTCGACTCAAGGAAAACCAAGGCGTCATGCCCGATGTCCTTATTGTGGATGGTGGTAAAGGTCAATTGACTCAAGCAACTCAGGTATTGTCAGAACTGCAGTTACAAGACTTGTTTGTTCTAGGTGTGGCCAAGGGCGAGACCCGAAAGGCCGGCTTTGAGCGTTTATTTAACGGTTGGACAGGGCAAGAAATTGTACTGCCGACGGATTCCTCCGCGTTGCATCTATTGCAACATATACGCGACGAGAGTCACCGCTTTGCAATTACAGGTCACCGAGCAAGGCGTAATAAAAAACGCACACAATCCAGTTTGCAGCAAATTGAAGGGGTTGGTCCTAAGCGCCGCCAAGCATTATTGCGCCACTTTGGAGGCATGCAAGATCTTGCCAAAGCCAGCGTCGATGAGCTGGCAAAAGTGAAAGGAATTAGCAATCAAATGGCTAACTTGATTTATCGTTCTTTACGGGGCGAAGAAGGATAGGCTAAAATGACGTTCCGATATAATTGTATGATTCCAAACCTTTGATTATGTTTAATATTCCCAATTTACTCACCCTGTTCCGGCTGGTGCTAATCCCGTTTATTTTAATTGCCTATTACTGGCCTTCTGAAGCTCGCTATTTATGGGCTGCAGGTTTATTTTTATTAGCATCTGCTACAGATTGGTTGGATGGTTTTTTAGCAAGAAAACTCAATCAAAGCACAGCCTTTGGGGCTTTTTTAGACCCTGTTGCAGATAAAATCACGGTAGCAGTTGCGCTAGTTGCATTGGTTGAGTCCTACGCTGCTTTATGGCTCACGTTACCGGCGATGATAATTATTGGCCGAGAAATTGTAATTTCTGCATTACGAGAATGGATGGCAGAAACAGGCAAGAGTGCTCACGTGGCCGTATCCTATATAGGCAAGGTGAAAACCACCTTGCAAATGGGTTCCATCGTATTATTGCTGGCTACACCCCCAGGCACCCTTATTTCGACCTTTGGCTTAATCATGTTATACATCGCCGCTGTGCTCACCTTGTGGTCAATGATGTTGTATCTGTCTGCAGCTTGGGGGCAGCTAAAAAAAGGAATGAGTAGTTAATGTTAAATACTAAACCCATAACAGTCATGTTAGTAGATGACCATGAAATCGTTCGCGTCGGCTTTAAAAGGCTATTAGAAACAACCGAAGACATTACGGTCATCGCAGAAGCAAGCAGTGGGGAAAAAGCCTACTGTATGATTGAAAAACTGAAGCCAGATGTCATTATTATGGACATCGCTATGCCTGGCATAGGCGGCTTAGAAGCGATTAAACGCATTTTAAAGCGCAACGAAAATGCCAAAATTATTGTCCTAACGGTATATGAAACGGAGCCTTTCCCAACCAGGATATTAGAAGCAGGCGCAAGAGCATACCTAAGCAAACGTTGTGCGCCCCAAGAGCTGATTCAAGCCGTGCGTAAAATTCACAAAGGCGGAACCTTCATTACGGCCCGAGTGATAAAGGAAATGAGAAAAACTCCGGGCTCTAAAAATACGGCTCTAAGCTGTCTAACAGCACGAGAGTTTCAAGTGTTTTCCATGCTAGCAAATGGCCAGACACCTATGGAAATTGGTGACAACATGAGTTTAAACCATAAAACCATTCATAGTCACCGGGCTAACATTATGAAAAAACTCAAGCTAGAAACCACTGCCTGCATTGTTCATTTTGCCATCTTACAGGGCATTGTAGAGGCCTAGATTAGGTTGCTAAGTTGGCGAGACTGCCTTGCTTGCTTTGCCAGGTATACGACTTACCGCAATGCCTAGCAGTATGGCGAGTAGGGCGACCATGTCATGCCAAACCACCATTTCCCCTAACACAAAGGCCCCAGAAAAATAGGCTACCACAGGAATAAGGTAGTTAATGTTTGATAAAAAAGTCGGCCCAGCCCGGCGCACAAGTACAAAAAACACAATAGCGGCCACCCCTGTAGGGAAAACACCCAGCCAAACAATCGTTACCAGAGCAAGACTGGAAACCTCACTCCATTCGATATCAAGCACCGAAGGCCAGATTAAAAAGGCGGTTAGGGCCGCACAAAGAGTAACCCCCGCACTTATTACTGCAGAGCTATAAGACGGCAAGCGGCGCGCTATGATGGTGTTGGTGGCGTAGAGCACCGCCGCCAATAAGACCAATAAACAACCAATAAGGCTGTTTTGTGATCCGAGTATAGTCGGCCCTAAAATCAGAATAATGCCACTAATGCCGAATACAAAGCCCAACAATTTATTACGGTTGAGGTTTTCTCCGGTGATAAAAAAATGTGCCAATATAAGCGTCATCAAAGGCATGATGGCCATTAGCAAGCCCGCCATACCAGATGTGACTAGTAGTTGGCCTTTGGCAATAAGCCAAAAGGGCAGCACATTGCCTATTAAACCCAAAATTATAAAATGTATCCAGGATACAGGGCTAGAGGGCAATCTTTTGCCCCGAGCTAACAAAAAAACAAGCAGCACTAATGCGCCAATGCCTAGGCGTAGCACCACGATTTGTTCTGGCGTGAAGGCGCGTAAGCTAACGTTGATGCCGATAAAAGAAGTGCCCCAAAGCGCTACTAGGGTGAAAAGTAACAACCAATTAATCTTTTGTTCACGGTGCATCGAATACAGTCCTTTGATGGTTTTATAGCCAGTATCAGTAACAGACGGCCAACGGCGAATATTACAATAAAAATCCAACTAATTACATGCCACATAGTCTACGTCTTAGCACTACTTAACATAATATACATTATGCGAAGTTGAATATAGGCGGAATATGGCTATCGGTTAGTTACGTGGGTATACTTGCAATCAGAATAAACCGACTCGCGTTAAGGGCTGCCGTGCCACAAGCCAAATTTGATTACACCACATGCCCTGTCCATGAACGCCTTAAACAGGCGCGTATGGCGCGTAATATCTCCCAGCGCAGCTTGGGTATTGCTGCAGGCATAGATGCAGCGTCTGCCAGTGCTCGAATGAATCAATATGAACGTGGAAAGCATGTGCCCGATTACGATACCTTGAACCAGTTAGCTCAAGTGCTTAATGTGCCAGTGCCATTTTTTTATACCAACGATGAAGATGCCGCATTTATGTTAAATATGGCGGCCTTATCTGAAGCTCAACAAACTCTGGTTAAAGCCTTGGTGCAAAGGATTAATTTCTAACTAAATTTAGCCCTGCGCCGCTCTTTGGCATCCATGCCCCCGCGGCATACCGTACATCCTGTACATAAAAAAACCAGCCGCATGTGAACATGGACTGGTTTTTAAAATAGCTGAAGATGTTAGCTTAGCTGGCGTTTGCCGCTGCTGCATCTGCTGCCATAAATTTACGCACTTGCTTAGCGCCTAGAATAGGCAAAACGATGCAGCTAAGCACTACTGCTAGTGATGCGCCCAGGGTAATCATTGTGTAAGTGTCAAACATAGTGACCTCCAATAAGTAAGATTAATTGGCGGCGATTATACGTTGAAATGAGGCGTTTAAATAGCCAAATAGCGACACAAATAACCACTATTTGGAGGCTTTATCTGGCTGTTAATAAAAGCATTTTAAGTGGAGTTAGTTGACGCTAAATCGATGGATATATTGACCATTTGAGCGCGTAAAGAGCGCATCGATACCGACGTGTTTTACTGGGGTAAAATCTTTGGCAGCACATAGGTTTTGCTGCGAAACGTAGGACTCATGGTCACTGCCATCGGTGAGTATGTGATAGAAAGGTTGGTGCTTATCAATAGGTGGCTGGCCTAGGCTCGCCATGGCTTTGCAAGCCTCCTGGTACCAGATTTCATCTAGCGCATACTCAAAGTCTATGTCAAAAACAACGCCTCGAAAGCCATAGTGCTTATGTTGCACTACCTGACCAATATTAAACTGAGCGTGAGATATTTGCATCGGATGTACGGCTGACCTGTGAACTATTTGGGCCCGATTATACTCTGTTTATGGTGGCCCAACAAAGCCCATATTAATATCTATTTGGGCTACCACGCTCCTGGCCTTGAAAAAAACAATTTACAGCCCCATTAATTCATTTAAGTTATTGTAAATACTGATTTTTACGTATTATTGCGTAAATTCCCTAGCATCTCCGGCCAGTTAGCTTACAATAATCGTTATTGTTAAAACGAGGATATAACTCATGCAAGACCAAATTCAGATTACTGCAAGTTCTAGAGAATCTGCGCTAGCAACTAATAAGGTATTGCGTAATACCTACGCCCTACTCTCAATGACGCTGCTCTTTAGTGCCATCACAGCTTACATCGCCATTGCCTCTAATGCCGCGCCTGTTAGCTTTATTTTGCAGATCGTGGTTTTATTCGGTACCTTGTTTGCGCTGCATAAATTTCAGAACTCTATCTGGTCCATCCCACTAGTGTTCTTCTTTACTGGCTTTCTTGGCTACTCTGCCGGTCCTATTGTCAATTTCTACCTAAGCATGGCCAATGGTGGCGAGATTGTAACCACCGCACTATCAATGACTGGCATTACCTTTTTAGGTCTGTCTGCATATGCAGTGTCGAGCCGTAAAGACTTTAGTTTCTTAGGCGGTTTTTTGATGATCGGCCTAATTTTGGTGATCGTATCATCAATTGCTAACATCTTCTTCGCTATACCAGCCTTATCGCTAGCCATTAGTGGTGTGGGCGTGTTGGTCTTCTCTGGTTTCATCTTATATGACACTGGCCGCATGGTGAACGGCGGCGAAACCAATTACGTGATGATGACTGTGAGTCTATATCTTAATATTTATAACTTGTTCATGATGTTACTGCACCTTACTGGTGCGCTAAGTGGCGATGATTAATCGCCCCCTAGTTTGTAACTAGACTAAGGAGCCCCGCCACTTGGCGGGGTTTTTGTATATGCCTAATACTGCACACCCCCTATCCTACTGTATCCTTGTGCGTTGCGCCCCCAGTCAGCAAAGCCAAGCACTGTCTGCACTGCATTTTACCCAAGCCTTGTTGGCTCAAGGCCATAAAGTGTTACGGGTGTTCTTTTATCAACAAGCTGTACTCACAGGGTCTAGCTTAAGGGTTATGCCGCAAGACGAAAGCAATTTAACCTCCCAATGGCAACAGCTGGCACAACAGCATCAAATTGAATTGGGTGTTTGTATTGCCGCGGCACTGCAAACCGGTATTGTTAACCAGCAAGAATCACAACGTTATGAGTTGCCCGGCACAAGCCTTGCTGAAGGCTTTGAATTAGTGGGTCTAGGGCAGTTAGCTGCAGCCAGTGCACAGTGTGATCGCCTAGTGAGTTTTGGAGCTGGCTCATGACTTGTTTAATCTGCTTAAGTCAGTCACCATACGCCTCTCAGTCTGCTAAGGAATCCTTAGATTTAGCCTTGGTGATGGCTGCCTTCGAGCAAAATCCAGGGCTGTTATTCATTGATGAAGGGGTTTTGCAGTTGCTGCCCAAGGCAGCACAGCCTTCGCCCCACAAACACATTGGTAAAGTCATAAGCGCCTTAGAGATGTATGATATAAGTCAGCTCTGGGTGGAACAAGAGTCGTTACAGGCCTTTGGGCTAGTAACAGAGCAGTTAAGCCAGCCAGTAAAGCTGATATCACGGCACCAGATTGCTGAGCTTTGGGCTAAGTACGACCAACATTTGGTATTTTAATTATGGCCATCTTGCACCTAGTAGGTTCTCACCTCAGTTCAGAAGCCATTGAGAAACTGGCTCAGCGCAGCCATGTTGATGATGCATTTGTATTTATGGACGATGGTGTCTATGTTTGCCTAACCTTGCCCCACCCTAGCCTAGGCGGTCGAGAACTATACCTAATGGCCGAGCATGCAGAGCAACGAGGCTTAATCGACATCACAAAGGCAGCTGTAACCAACATTGATATGTTGGACTTGGTTAACTTAACAGCACGATATGCATCGTCAATGAGTTGGTGAAATGCAGTTAGAAACCGATAAAGATGGCTATTTAAAGCACTTAAATGATTGGAACCCAGAGGTGGCTCAATGGCTTGCAATGCAGGTTCGCATAGAGCTTACCACGGAGCATTGGGACGTTATTCATGCCCTGAGAAGATTCTACGCAGATACAGGGGTCTCACCCGCTATGCGTATTCTCGTTAAAATTGTAAAACAACAAGTCAGTATAGATAAAGGCAACAGCATTCACTTACTCACTTTGTTTCCCGATAGTCCTGCAAAATTGGCGGCCAAAATTGCAGGTTTACCGCGTCCAACAAACTGCCTATAAGTCTACAGGCGCAGGTTAGTGCGCCGTTAGCTTTTCTAGGCCACCCATATAAGGCACCAAAACCTCAGGCACAACAACACTACCGTCTTCTTGCTGGTAGTTCTCTAGTATAGCCAATAAGGTGCGACCTATAGCTAAACCAGAGCCATTGAGGGTGTGTAATAGCTCAGGCTTGCCTGTTTCAGGGTTGCGCCAGCGGGCTTGCATGCGGCGCGCCTGAAAGTCACCCATGTTAGAGCAAGATGAGATTTCACGGTACTTGTCTTGGCCCGGCAACCAAACTTCCAAATCGTAGGTTTTAACCGCTGAAAAGCCTAAATCGCCACCGCATAAAATGACTTTGCGATAAGCCAAGCCTAAACTACGCAGTATGGCTTCTGCATGGCCTGTGAGCTCCTCTAGTGCCGCAGTAGACTCGCTAGGCTTAACCATTTGCACCATTTCAACTTTTTCAAACTGATGCTGGCGCACTAAACCGCGAGTATCACGGCCATGGCTGCCGGCTTCACTGCGAAAGCAAGGCGTATGGCTAGTAAAGCGCAGGGGCAACTTGTCGGCGTTAATGATTTGGTCGCGCACTAGGTTGGTTACGGGCACTTCTGCCGTGGGGATGAGATATAAATCGCGCTCACCTGGCACTTTAAACAAATCTTCTTCGAATTTAGGTAATTGGCCAGTGCCACGCAAAGACTCGGCGTTCACCAAGTAAGGTACGTACACTTCTTCGTAGCCATGGTCGTTGATGTGGGTGTTTAACATAAACTGGATTAAGGCACGGTGCAGGCGGGCGAGTTCGCCAGTTAGCACCATGAAGCGGGCGCCAGTGATTTTAATTGCCGCTGCAAAGTCTAAACCCCCTAGCCCCTCGCCTAGGTCAACATGATCTTTTACCGTAAAGTTGAATTTTGGCTGTTCGCCCCATACTAAAACTTCTTGGTTGTCTTCTTCATCGGCGCCTTCAGGCACACTGTCATGGGGGATATTGGGTATGTCCATGAGCATGGTGTTGAGCTGATCTTGCACTAGCTTAAGCTGGTTCTTTTTAGCATCTAACTGGCCGCCAAAGGCGCTAACTTCAGCCATGATGCTAGTAGTGTCTTCGCCTTGGGATTTAAGCTTGCCAATTTGCTTTGACTTGGAATTGCGTTGGCTTTGTAACTCTTCGGTGTCAATTTGTAATTGTTTGCGCGACTCTTCAATAGCGTTAAGGCCACTAACATCGAGCACAAAGCCCTTTTTAACTAACTTATCGGCCACTTCTTGTGGTGTATTACGAACCAGTTTTTGGTCTAACATGGAATGTTTGTTCCTAAATAATTAACTCAGAGCCAGCGGCCAAGACTCATGCCCATATAGACACCGACTAGGCCAAACAGAATGTTGGCAAATATATTGCTCAGGGCCATGAGCCAATAACCCTGTTCTATTAGCCGTAAACTATCAAATGAAAAAGTAGAAAAAGTAGTGAAGGCACCTAATAATCCGACCATAAGAAATGGACGCCAAGCCTCGGGCAACATGCCCCGCTCGGTAATAAGCACATAGAGGAGGCCTAAGCACAAAGAGCCTATTGTATTGGTTAAAAAAATCGCTAATGGGAAGCGTCCCACATAAAGTGAATGCACCCATTGCTGTAGCCCAAAACGCCCCAGTGCGCCTAAAGCACCACCACAGGCAATCGCCAGTAACTGCCCCACTTGATGATTCTCCTTAGCCCTGTATTTGGGGCACATTATAGCTTACAAAAATGGTTATTTATAACGCTGTTGGCTACTATTTTGGTTAAGTTGTGCCAGTTTTTCCAACTTTTCGCCGATCTTACCTTCTAGGCCACGGTCAGAGGGGTGATAGAGCACATGGTGGGCCAAGGCTTCGGGCAAGTAGCTTTCGCCGGCCGCAAAGGCCATGGGTTCCGCATGAGCATAGCGGTAATCTTCACCGTGGCCCATAGACTTAGCTAGGCTCGTTGGGGCATTGCGCAAGTGATCGGGCACATCATAACCGGGCTCGTTTCTTGCGAGCTCCATAGCCGCCTTAAAGGCTGTGTCTACGGCATTGCTCTTGGCGGCGCAGGCACAATACACCGCCGCGTGGGCAATGGCACGGTTGCCTTCGGCTGGCCCTACCCGCTCAAATACCTGCCACGCATTTACCGAGACCTGCAATGCTCTTGGATCTGCATTACCTATGTCTTCAGAGGCAATGGCCAACAACCGTCTAGCTATGTACAAGGGATCACAACCCGCATCAATCATGCGCGCCAACCAATATAAAGCACCACTAGGATCAGAGCCACGCACAGACTTATGGAAGGCCGAGATTTGGTCATAAAAAATGTCGCCACCTTTATCAAACCTCTTGGGGCTAGTTTGCAGCACCTGTTCTAGCACAGAATTATCGATCACTTGTCCGCTGTCCGTGAGTTCGGCAAGGTCGCTAGCAATTTCGAGCAGATTCAACAATCTGCGTGCATCACCATCGGCGGCCTGCAACAGCAATTTTCGTTGCGGCGCTTGAATGCTAATCTTGAGCTTGCCTAAGCCCCTATCTTCGTCCTCTAAGGCCTGACTTAGCAATTGATTGAGTTCATCCTCAGTAAGGGACTTTAAGATATATACCCGAGAACGGGACATAAGTGCATTGTTGAGCTCAAAGGCAGGATTTTCTGTGGTTGCACCTACAAAAATAAAGGTACCATCTTCAATATAAGGCAAAAAGGCATCTTGCTGGGATTTATTGAAACGGTGAACCTCGTCAACAAAGAGTACGCTGTCCCGGTCATACTGAGCACGTACCTGCCTAGCTTCATCAACGGCTGCACGAATGTCTTTAACGCCAGACATGACTGCAGACATCGTCATAAAGTGCGCATCGCTAACTTGGCTCATAAGGCGTGCAAGAGTGGTTTTACCTACCCCTGGAGGGCCCCATAAAATCATACTGTGTAACAAGCCCTGTTGCAGCGCTCTGCCAAGGCTTTTACCTTCACCTAATAGGTGTGATTGACCAGCGTATTGCTGCAACGTTTGTGGGCGCATACGGTCGGCTAATGGTTGATAGCCTTTGCTTTGCTGGCTAAATAGATCGTTATTCAAAGTTGCCCCATTACCACAACGTCTACGTTTTCAGGCACTTTAAATTCAAATATGCTGGCGTCTATTGGCGGGTTAATAACCACATTACTAAAGGTCAAACTGGTTTTCTGATGCATGGCATCTTCTATTTGCATTTCCCATAACTTGTTGTTTTTAAAGTTGATACGCAAGCTTTGGTATAGGCTCTCTGGATCTTTAGGGGTAAGGCGATAAAACACTAAATCTTGGTCGCCGCGCTGCATAACCACGTTAAATTCCGCGCCTATGTCGTTGCTATTACCACTGAGTAGTAGTGCAGGTGTACTGGTCGTTTGGAGGTCCAGCTTTTGCACAGTGACTTGTTCTAAGTCCTCGTCATAAATCCATAGCTGGTCACCATTGCTAACCAATAACTGGGCAAATGGATCTTCGGTCTGCCACCAAAACTGATTAGGTGGCGCCAAAATCATATGCCCACGAGTCTCTTGCAAGCGACTGCCACTGGCATCAAGCAAATACTGTACGAAATCGGCTTCGATGTTGTTGCCCTGCCCCAATTGTTGAGTTAGCGCTTGGGCAGCAGTTTGGGCAAAACTAAACATAGACACACTCAGCCCAAGCAGCCCAACTAGCAGTGGCATAAAACGCATATTAATCCTCAATTCTGGGTTTAGTCTTTTGGCGGCGGTGGCGCTAATACTTCGCGACTACCATTATGGGCCGGCGAGGAAATAACCCCAGCGGCTTCCATGGCTTCAATCATGCGTGCAGCGCGGTTATAGCCAATCTTAAACTTTCGTTGTACAGACGAGATGGACGCCCGTCGCGTTTCCGTAATGAAAGCCACGGCCTCATCGTAGAGATGGTCTTGATCTTCATCATAGGCGCCTTCGGCCGAGGCCATGCCAAAGTTGGCTTCTTGGTCATAGTTGCCTTCGACAATAGCCTCAATAAAATCGGGTGCGCCACGTTTCTTCCACGCGGCAACGACGCGATGCACTTCGTCATCACTAACAAATGCACCATGCACACGCTCCGGCATACTGGTACCAGGAGGCAAATACAACATATCGCCGTTGCCTAATAGGCTTTCGGCGCCACCTTGATCAAGGATAGTACGGGAGTCAATTTTCGAACTCACTTGAAAGGCAATACGTGAAGGCACGTTAGCCTTAATAAGCCCAGTAATCACATCCACAGAAGGTCTTTGAGTGGCAAGGATAAGGTGTATGCCAGCCGCTCGGGCCTTTTGGGCGATACGAGCAATTAACTCTTCAACTTTTTTACCCACCACCATAATCATGTCGGCAAATTCATCAACCACTACAACAATGTAAGGTAAGCTGGTCAAATAGGGCCGGTCGTCGTTAGTTTCACCGGCCAACTCATTAAAGGTCCAAGTGGGGTCTAATATCGGCTCCCCTGCACTAATTTTGGCATTAAAACCATCCAAGTTCCTTACCCCTTGAGAGGCCATAATGCGATAGCGGCGCTCCATTTCTGCAACACACCAGCGTAAACCGCCAGCGGCTTCTTTCATGTCGGTTATAACCGGCGCCAGCAAATGTGGGATGCCATCATAAACCGACAGTTCGAGCATTTTTGGATCAACCAAAAGCATGCGCACTTGATCGGGCCCAGACTTTAGCAAGATACTCATAATCATGGCGTTAACGCCTACTGATTTACCCGAACCAGTAGTGCCTGCCACCAGTAAATGGGGCATTTTAGCAAGATTCACAGCTACGGGTTTGCCGGCGATATCATTGCCTAGGCAAAGCGTAAGCGGGCTCGATGAGTTAAGGTAAGTCTTACTGCCAATAACCTCGCTAAGGCGCACCATTTCCCGATGTTGGTTGGGAATTTCGATGCCAATGACCGACTTCCCAGCAATCACCTCCACTACCCGCACGCTCATCACCGCCATGGAGCGCGCCAAGTCTTTAGACAGATTACTAATTTTACTAACCTTGGTACCTGGCGCCAGCTGAATTTCAATGCGGGTGATAACCGGGCCTGGGTTCACTTCAACAACTTCGGCCACCACGCCAAAATCCAGCAATTTGGCTTCTAACAGCTGGCTTAGGTTGGTCAGTTCTTCGGTAGTAACGGTTGGGTTGAGGCTACCACTGGGAGGATCTAATAGAGTAATAGAGGGTAAACCTTTGGGTTTAACCGTTTTATCACCGAGCTGCGTTTCAGACAAGCCCGTATCTTGCTTATGGGTTTCCGATAAAGGCACAATTTTTACTTCTCTCACTGCCGTAACAGATGGTGTGGCACTCGCAGGCGCAACCTTCTCAACTGCTGGCTTAGCCATTGCTGAGCTTGGTTCCTGCATTGCACTGGGTGCTGGCTTAGTCGGCGTTGCTTTGGCTTGTGAGGCTCGTGAGGCTGGGGAGTCCGACAAAGCAGCGACAACGTCGTCGTGGCTAAAGTCGCTCTGACGGCTTGATAAACCAAACTCACCCGCTGGGCTAGGTATGGGCGTAGATACAGTTGCTTGGGCTAATGGAGCCACTGCCGAGTGGTTAACCCTGCGGGGCCATAAATTTTTCAGCCCTTGCCAAACTTGGCCACAGCGATGGTTAAATCGGCTCAGCATGGTTCTATACCAACCTGGCTGAGCTTGGGGCCGGTAAGCTGAGGTGGTATCTAATTTTTGGACTGGCTTGGCAACCACCGTTTCATGGCTAAATAAGCTTTGTTTTAGATGCTGATACCAATAGATGCAGTGTCGACCCAAGGTTTCGGTGATAGCTGACCAACGTAATTGCCAAAACTGACTGACCGCTAAAATTAAAGTGGTAAATACCAGTATATTAGTGCCAGTCATACCTAAGGCTTTGTGCAGTGACAAAGCCAAACTCAAGCCCAATAATCCGCCACTGCCTTGGGGATACATGAGACCCTGATTGCTAATATGAATTGCCGAAAATACACTGATGGCAACGATCATGGCGACCAAGGTGATCGACTTAAGCCACCTATTTGAGTGGGCAGATGTCCGTACGTTGCCAATGAAGCGCCTAACTTCGTATTGGATAACAATAATAGGCAGCAAAAAAGCCACTAATCCAATAGTCCAAAAGCACAAATCGGCAAGAATAGCGCCAAAAGCACCGCCGGCATTTCGAGTTAGAGACACATCAAAAGCTTGAGTGTAGTTCGGGTCTCTTGCATCAAAGCTGACTAATACCACTAAAAGATACAGGCTAAATGCGAGCATAGCCACATGATAGCCGCGCCAACTCAAGCGTTTAAGCCAAGTAGACTGTGTTTGCTGTGAAGATCTAGAAGATGTTGATGGGTGTTTTGCGGCCACTAATAATATCCTATGTTGATTGCGGCTAGTTGCCAGTCCATGGGCTAAAACAAGCAGACATCACTATGATACTCAATCCTGATAGTCGAACCAAGTCCCAAACGAAGCTAGTGATTATATTCTCTACTTGGCAGCGTAATTAATATCAATTATCGCATTTTTAATAGGCAAATGGAGTAATATACTAAGCATCACTTTAAATACAGCCTGCTGCTTAATAGTCCATGCCCTTATACCAACTTGATGCGAGCGATGTTTGGTTTCCACCAATTACGGAAGCGTTAACCGATCCACCGGGGTTGTTAGCGATAGGCGGCGATCTATGTGTACCGCGCTTATTACACGCTTATCAGCTGGGTATTTTTCCTTGGTTTACAGAACATGAGCCCATACTCTGGTGGGCTCCTAGCCCACGTATGGTAGTTAAACCCGATCAAATTCATGTCTCTAAGAGCATGTGCAAGTTCGCACGTACCACAGACTACCGCATTACCTTTGACCACGCCTTTGAGCGTGTAGTTGAGGCCTGTGGTTCAAGTCTTCGGGCCGGCCAAACCAAGTCTGAAAGTTGGATTACCCCAGACATGAAGCAGGCTTACACTAACTTGTTTCGCGCCGGTCATGCCCACAGTGTGGAGGTTTGGCAAGGCAGCACCTTAGTTGGCGGCCTCTATGGGATTGCTTTGGGGAGGATGTTTTTTGGTGAGTCCATGTTTAGCCGAGCCGACAATGCGTCTAAAATAGCTTTCATACGGCTTGGTAAACAACTGCAAAGTTGGGGTTTTGAATTAATTGATTGTCAAATACACACGCCTCATTTGGCTAGCCTTGGCGCCCACGAAATAGACATGCCAAGCTTCCAAGCTTATTTAGAGCAAAATTCACACTATGGTATAGATAGTGGCTGGCAACTGGTAGTGGAGTAAATAGCTTATGTCTTCGTCCATCGACATCAATAGTCTGGTGTTTTACCCAACCCCAGAGCACCCGTGTAGTTATTTGCCTGGGCGCCAAGCGCGGTCTATATTTTTGAGCCCAGACCAAGCCTTAGATGAAGCCACTTATATGCAGCTTACCAATATGGGTTTCCGCCGCAGCGGTGAACACATTTACCGTCCATGGTGTGATACCTGTAGCGAATGTAAATCGGTGCGCATTTGTTTGACTGATTTTCGCCTAAGTAAAAATCAAAAACGCCTGCTTAACCGTAACCAAGATCTCAAAGTTACTTTTGAACAGCCTCAATTAACCGATGAGTACTACCAACTTTACCAAGAATACATCAACTGCCGCCACGCCGATGGCGACATGTACCCTCCTTCAAGGGAGCAGTTTGAAAGTTTTTTGTGCAGTTCGAATACAGCCAACAACACCCACTTTGTCTGCTTTAGATCCGCAGACAAGCTTCTGGCGGTTGCTGTGGTGGATTTGTTGGCGCAAGGCGTATCGGCCATATACACTTTTTTTGATCCCGCCTATGAGCTCAGAAGCTTGGGGCGATTAGCCATCTTATGGCAAATAACTTGGGCCAAGAAACAATCATTGGGCTATGTCTACTTGGGTTATTGGATTAAAAACTGTCAAAAAATGTCATATAAAGCAGATTATCATCCATTGGAAGTGTTTGAGGATTTGCTATGGCAACCATTGCAGCGTTAACGGCTTGTAATTTATATCATTAGGCTCGCTTTCTGGGTGGCTTTCTGGCACACTGTCGCGCACTGCAGCACCACCAAATTTAGCAATAAACCTTGAGGCTTTAATGGCAAAAGAAGACCAAATTGAAATGGAAGGTACCATTATTGATACCTTACCTAACACCATGTTCCGCGTAGAGCTAGAAAATGGCCACGTGGTTATTGCTCATATTTCTGGCAAAATGCGTAAGCACTATATTCGTATTTTGACTGGCGACAAGGTTAAAGTAGAGCTAACGCCTTACGATTTAACCAAAGGTCGTATCACCTACCGCGCTCGTTAACCGGCGCGCAAGTAGGTAATGCCGTTTTGGCATTCATAACCTCCTAGTATGGTGTATCTATGCTAGATAAAAAAAGAGCACCTTAGGTGCTCTTTTTTGTTTTATGCTGGATCAAGTAGCTTAATCGATCGCTTGCTAGGCTTACTGGTTAAGGTGATCTTACCATCCTTGAGATCTACCATTAACTTACCGCCTGCCGCGGCCAAATCTCCAAACAAAAGCAGTTCTGCCATGGGCTTTTTCAATTCTTGTTGAATTAATCGCGCCATGGGGCGAGCTCCCATTTCTTCATCGTAGCCTTTTTCACCCAACCAAGCTCGCACTGCTTCGCTCACCTGTAGATGCACCTGCTTGTCTTCCAGTTGAACTTGCAGTTCCACCAGAAACTTGTCCACCACACCTAGGATCACATCTTTAGACAAAGCACTAAACTGAATAATGTCGTCTAAACGATTCCTAAATTCCGGATTAAACAAGCGCTTAATGGCGCCCATACCATCGGAGCTGTGATCTTGTTTGGTAAAGCCAATTGAACTACGGCTCATTTGTTCAGCACCAGCATTGGTGGTCATCACCAAAATAACGTTACGGAAGTCGGTTTTGCGGCCGTTATTATCGGTTAAAGTGCCGTTATCCATAACTTGTAAGAGAATGTTAAACACCTCTGGATGCGCTTTTTCGATTTCATCCAACAGCAGTACACAATGTGGGTTCTGTGTTACTTGTTCAGTAAGCAAACCACCTTGATCAAAGCCAACATAACCTGGGGGAGCACCAATTAAACGAGATACTGTGTGCCGCTCCATGTATTCAGACATATCAAAACGAATCAACTCAATACCCATAATACGGGCTAACTGTTGAGTCACTTCTGTTTTGCCGACCCCTGTTGGCCCAGAAAACAAAAAATTCCCCACCGGTTTATGGGGAGCGTTAAGGCCTGCACGCGCCAATTTAATGGCATTGGCTAAGGTTTCAATGGCCGTATCCTGGCCAAACACCACCCGCTTTAGGTTCTGTTCTAGGGAGTGTAATTGATCACGATCTGTAGAAGACACGCTTTTAGGTGGAATACGGGCAATTTTTGCGACCACGGCTTCAATTTCTGCCACGTCGATGGGTGATTTGCGTTCATTTTCTGCAAACAATTGCTGAAACGCTCCAGCCTCATCTATCACATCAATGGCCTTATCTGGCATTTTCTTATCAGTGATGTAGCGATCTGCCAACTCAGCCGCTGCATTAATGGCTGCAGAAGTATATTCCAATTGATGGTGTTCTTCGTAGCGAGAAATCAAGCCTCGTAAAATGGCCTGGGTGTCTGCCACATTGGGTTCTTCGATATCAATTTTTTGAAAACGACGAGCCAAAGCATGATCTTTTTCAAAAATACCTCGGAATTCGGTAAAGGTGGTTGAGCCAATGCAGCGTAGCTTGCCTGAGCTGAGCATAGGCTTAAGCAGGTTTGACGCATCCATAGAGCCACCAGAAGCGGCACCAGCACCTATAATAGTATGAATCTCATCAATAAATAACACCGCCCCAGGCGTCTTTTGGATATCGGCTAGCAGGCCCTTAAGGCGCTTTTCAAAATCGCCGCGGTATTTTGTACCAGCCAGCAAAGAGCCTAAATCTAACGAGTAAACCGTTGAGTTAGCGATAACTTGAGGCACATTGCCCTGCTCAATTTGATAGGCTAAACCCTCGGCAATAGCGGTTTTACCTACCCCGGCATCGCCTACCAATAGCGGATTGTTTTTACGCCTACGCGATAGTACTTGAACCAAACGTTCCAGCTCTTCGCCCCGGCCAACCAAAGGATCAATGTTTCCAAGCCTAGCTTCGGCATTTAAATCTGTAGTGTATTTAACCAAGTGACTGGTCTCTTCGCCCTCACCTTCGATGGCAGCTTCACTGCCCTCCATTTCTGACTTGCTCACGCCGTGAGACAAATAATTAACTATATCAACCCTTTCAACATCCATGGAATCCAGCAAATAAACCGATTGGCTTTCAGGCTCACTAAAGATGGCCACCAGCACATTAGCGCCGCTTACCTCACCTTGACCCGATGACTGCACATGGAAAACTGCCCGTTGCAGGACCCTTTGAAAACCAAGGGTCGGCTGCACTTCGTAGTCGCCATGGGATTCGGCTACCACTGGCGTTGTGTCATCAATAAATTTCTCTAGAGGCAAACGCAGGTCATTTAAATTAACACCACAGGCTTGTAGCACTTCGACTGTAGTTTGATTACCTAACAGGGACAGCAGCAGATGCTCAACGGACATGAACTCATGACGCTTCCAGCTGGCGTGTTTGTAGGCTTGGCTTAAACTTTGTTCTAAATCTTTATCTAACATAATGCCCCCTATGAAACCGCTTCTACTTCACACAAAAGCGGATGTTTGTGTTGCCGAGAAAACTGGTTAACTTGCATGGCTTTAGTTTCTGCTACGTCCTTGGTATAAGTGCCACAGACACCCTTTCCTTGGGTGTGTACGGCGAGCATAATTTGGGTTGCTTGATCTTCATCATGATTGAAAAAATGCGCCAAAATATCGATCACAAATTCCATTGGAGTGTAGTCGTCGTTAAGCAACACAACTTTATAAAGCGAGGGTTGAGCAACTTTAGGCCGCGTCTGTTCAATCACCTGTAATTCATGATTGTCCTCGGGGTCGCCCTGATCTTCATCACTCATGTACGGAGCTATGTATGGCGCCTTGTTTAGCGTTATGTCTGGCGCTAAAAATGGCCTGCGGTTAGCTGCTACAGCAGCTTGGGCAATCAAATTGTGCATTAGGTAACTCTAGGCATCTCAATTGTTTTCATCATAACGTTACTATTGGGCCTATGTCTGCATTTTTCCAGAGCAGAATAACAAACTACTGCTAATATTATTACAGTGCGTCATTAGGAGAGCTATTGGTTAAGCGTTACAGAGCCTTCTTTTAAGTTTAGGAATGTAGAGGGTTTAAGTCATGCAAGCAGGTAAAGTAAAATGGTTTAATAATGCAAAGGGATATGGTTTTATCGTCTCCAATGATAATCAAAAGCAAGATTTATTCGCCCACTATTCTGCTATTCAAATCGATGGCTATCGCGGTTTGAAGGCCGGTCAAGATATAGATTTTGAGCTGGCAGATGGGCCTAAGGGACCACAAGCCTTCAACATTGTGCTGCAGCCAGAGTCTGACCCTTTGGCATAGATTTAAAGGCAAGACCCTAGTTTAATGATATATTTACCATTCATAGTGCCTGCCATAGTTTAAATTATGGAACACGTAAGGAATCATTAAAGTGTCCAACATTCTCGTTTTCAACAAGCCTTTCAAAGTGTTGAGCCAGTTTAAAGATGATCAAGGCCGTGCCACTCTGGGGAATTATATAGATGCCCCTGAATTTTACCCTGCTGGACGCTTGGATTATGATTCTGAAGGCCTAATGATCCTTACTAACGACGGTGTGCTGCAACACCAAATTACTAATCCAGTGCACAAATTAGAAAAAACTTACTGGGTTCAAGTTGAAGGCCGTGCCGATGAGATTCAGCTTAAGCAACTGCGTGGGGGGCCTACACTAAAAGACGGTCCAACCCGCCCTGCCAAGGTGCGTTTATTAGGTGCTCAAGCCAACAGCCTGTGGCCACGAGTACCACCCATTAGACAGCGCGTAGACATCCCCACCCAATGGTTAGAAATTCGCATTAGCGAGGGTCGTAATCGCCAAGTAAGGCGCATGACCGCTGCCGTAGGCTTGCCCACCTTGCGCTTAGTCAGAATTGCCATTGGGCCATGGCGCCTTAAGCAGCTAGAGGTAGGCCAATGGCGCTTTGAAGACGCCTAATGCCAGTAACTACTTATTCCAGCGTTGGTTTGCTTGCTGGTCAGAGTCTTTGGCTTGCACCCAGTGTTTACCCTGCTCGGTAATCTCCGCCTTCCAAAAAGGGGCCTCTTGTTTAAGGTAGTCCATCACAAACTCGCAGGCAGCAAAAGCATCCTTGCGATGGCGTGAGGTCACACCCACCAATACAATTTGATCGTGACGTTCCAACCGGCCGACCCGATGAACTAGATGTATCGCTTCTAAGTCCCAACGTTGACGAGCTTTATCTATAATTTGCTGTAGGCATGTTTCGGTCATGCCAGGATAGTGTTCCAGTTGCATAGCCTGCACATGGGTATCGTCCAAATCCCTCACCAGCCCTACAAACAGCACCGCGGCCCCTGTGCCAGAGGGGTTAACTTGCAGCAAACGCTGGTAATGGCTGTTGATATCAAAATCTGCTTGTTGCACAAGAATTAAATCAGCTGCATTCATCGAGTTAAAAATCCTTATAGGCCTAGGCTTGAGCCTGCGCTTCGGTTAAAATTACAGGGTTATTTACTGTTGTTTACCGCTTGAACAAAATCTATGAGTGTTTCCTCACCTACACACGTTATTGTCGGCATGTCCGGCGGTGTTGACTCGTCTGTTTCTGCCCTGTTGCTAATGCAGCAAGGATACCATGTAGAAGGCCTGTTCATGAAGAACTGGGACGAAGATGATGGCACAGAATACTGCACGGCAAAACAAGACCTAGCAGACGCCCAAGCTGTGTGCGATAAATTAGGCATTCATTTGCATGCCGCCAATTTTGCCGCCGAATACTGGGATAACGTGTTTGAACACTTTTTAGCCGAGTACAAAGCCGGACGCACGCCAAATCCCGATATCTTGTGTAATCGGGAAATAAAATTTAAAGCCTTTTTAGACTATGCCAAAACCTTAGGTGCAGACTTCATTGCCACCGGCCACTATGTGCAACGCCGCGGTGAAGGCGCGCAGTGTCAGCTAATTAAGGGGCTGGATAGCAATAAGGATCAGAGTTACTTTTTGCACGCCATAGGCGCTACCGAAGTGAGCCTGACCTTGTTCCCTATTGGAGCCATGGAAAAACCTCAGGTACGAACCATCGCCGAGCAACATGGCTTGGCTAACCACGCCAAAAAAGACAGCACCGGTATCTGTTTTATAGGTGAACGGCGCTTTAAAGACTTCCTACAGCAATACCTGCCCGCCCAACCCGGCAAAATAGAAACCATTGATGGTGACATTATTGGTGATCATCAAGGGCTCATGTACCATACCATTGGTCAGCGCCAAGGCTTAGGTATTGGCGGTTTAGCTAACTATAATGAATCTGCTTGGTACGTTGTAGATAAAGACCTAGAGCGCAATCGCCTGGTTGTAACCCAGGGCAAAAACCATCCACAGCTGTTTAAATCCACCCTTACTTGCCAACAACTCATGTGGATCGATGGCCAAGGGCCAGATTTAACGCAAGGTCAAGAAGTAATATTACAGGCCAAAATACGTTACCGCCAAGACGACCAGGCTTGTCGTTTAATATCTAAAGGTAACAACCTACTGGAAGTTGTTTTTGAACAACCACAAAGGGCCGTTACACCGGGCCAGTCCATTGTATTTTACGATGGTGATGTATGTTTGGGAGGAGCTGTCATTGATTAGTCGTTTAAATTCCAATCAACAAAGAGTGCTAGCACTTGCAGCAGTAGTACAAGCTGCAACCTTGGTGCATCAGATTGCAAGCACGGGCAAGGCCGATGAAGCCGCTAGCCGCACCTGCATGGCTTCGTTGTTTGTTACTTCACCAGAATCAACCGAAGATGTTTTTGGTGGTGATCAGGCCGTACAAAATTTACGTTTAGGCCTGGAGACCCTCAAGGGTATTTTAAATCAAGATCAAAGCGTAGCGGCCAGAGAAATCACCCGCTATGTACTAGGCTTAACCCACTTACAAGGTAAGTTGCGTAAACGCCCAAAAATGCTCGAGGCTATTGGCCAACAATTGAGTCGCAGCCAGCGTCAAGTAGATTTGTATGATGTAACCCATGCCAATGTACTGGCCAGTGTGGCAGAAACCTATAGTTCTACTTTAAGTGGTTTTCATTTCCGCATCCAAGTCATGGGCAATCCAACCTACTTGCAGCAACCCATGAATACCAACCGCGTGCGCAGCTATTTATTGGCTGGCATTCGTGCCACTACACTATGGCGCCAAGTGGGTGGCCGTAAATGGCAACTGGTGTTATTTAAAAATTCTTTGCAACGCGAGTTAACTGCTTTGCTTAATCAGCTTAATCCAACCTAGGACTTAGTAATGGACTTATCGTCAATTTCTGCTCTATCCCCCGTTGATGGTCGCTACGGCAGCAAAACTGCTGCACTGCGCCCCTACTTTAGCGAATTCGGCTTAATCTATAACCGTGTGTTGGTAGAAGTGCGCTGGCTGCAACGTTTAGCCGCCCACCCTCAAATTACTGAAGTACCTACTTTAAGCGATGCTGCTCTAGCCTTGCTAGAGGGTTTAATTGAAAATTTTGATGAAGCCGCAGCCCAGCGTGTGAAAGACATCGAAAGCACGACTAATCACGACGTTAAAGCTGTTGAGTACTACCTCAAAGAGCAGTTTTTAGATAACCCAGAACTACAGGCCATTAACGAATACGTGCACTTTGCTTGTACTTCAGAAGACATTAACAACTTGTCCCACGGTTTAATGCTCAAGCAGGGCTTGGAGCAAGTTATGGTGCCAGCCATGACCGAGGTGCTGGCACAGATTACCGCCTTGGCACACACCTACCAAAGCCAACCAATGCTGTCCCGAACCCACGGCCAAACCGCTTCCCCGTCCACCATGGGCAAAGAAATGGCTAACGTAGCAGCGCGCTTACAGCGCCAGCTTAAGCAAATTCAACAGGTTGAATTGTTAGGTAAAATTAACGGTGCCGTAGGCAACTACAACGCTCACCTTTGTGCCTATCCAGAAATTGATTGGCAAGCCAACGCCCAGGTATTCGTTGAAAGCTTAGGCCTTAGTTGGAACCCCTACACCACACAAATTGAGCCTCACGATTACATCGCCGAGTTGTTTGATGCTATGGCCCGTTTTAACACTATTTTATTGGATTTTGATCGTGATATATGGGGTTATATCTCCATGGGCTTCTTTAAACAGCGCACCATTGCCGGCGAAATTGGCTCTTCTACAATGCCCCACAAGGTTAACCCCATCGATTTTGAAAACTCCGAAGGTAACCTAGGCATTGCCAATGCCCTGTTTCAGCATTTAGCCAGCAAACTACCTGTATCACGTTGGCAGCGCGATCTAACGGATTCCACTGTATTACGTAACTTAGGAGTTGGCCTTGCTCACAGCCTCATTGCCTATCAATCCACGTTAAAGGGTATCAGCAAGCTAGAGCTCAACGCCGCACGCCTTAATGCCGACCTGGATAATGCCTGGGAAGTATTGGCTGAGCCAATTCAAACGGTAATGCGTCGCTACGCTATTGAAGAACCTTACGAGAAGCTCAAAGCCCTTACCCGTGGCAAAACCATTAACGCCACTATTATGGCTGAGTTTATTGATGGCTTAGAATTACCACAAAGCGTTAAGGATGAACTCAAGCAGCTCACCCCAGCCAACTACATTGGTAACGCGGTGGCGCAGGCGGCAGCCATTTAAACTATGAATACTTCTACTAAGCCAAGCCAGCAGAGTTTGGCACCACTGGCGGTACTAGGCGAGCTAAGCCTAGCCGAGTTCATAGCCGACTATTGGCAACAAAAGCCCGTCTGTATTCGTCAAGCCATACAGCTCGACGAACCGTTAATTGGTATGGACGAGTTAGCTGGGCTTGCCTTAGAAGCCGAAGTAGAATCACGCCTGATCGAGAATCAAGGCCCGGTTGAAGACTGGCAAGTGACCCACGGGCCGTTGACCCAAGCCGACTTCAATAAAGATAGAGATTACCCTTGGACTTTATTGGTTCAAGGGGTGGATTGTTTTGTACCCCAAGTCCATGACTTTCTAGCTAAATTCCGCTTTTTACCTAGCTGGCGCTTAGACGATTTAATGATCAGCTACGCCACTAAAGGTGCGGGCGTAGGTGCCCATTATGATCGTTACGATGTGTTTCTTATTCAAGCGGAAGGCCAGCGCCAGTGGCAAATTGGCCAAACTTGCAGCGAAAATTCGCCACTCATGGCCCACGATCAACTGAGTTTGCTGAATAATTTCGATGTGCAACAAGAGTTCATCCTTAACCCAGGCGACATGCTCTATATTCCACCCTTGGTGGCCCATAATGGTGTAGCCACTAGTGATGCTTGTGTTACCTATTCAGTAGGCTTCCGCTCACCCTCGCACGCCGACGTGCTCACAGGCTTTGCCGAGCAATGCAGCCTTGATATTAGCGCCGACTTACGCCTGCAAGACCAAGGTAATGTGGCTAACAGTGCCGAGATTAGTGCTGACGATATCGCCGGTTTAATGCGGCTTATGCAAGCGAAAATTACCCCGGAAAACGTGGCCCAGTGGTTTGGCAAGCTAAGCACAGAAGCAAAGTACCCTAACCTTGATCTGGCCGAAGAAGCCATGGACCAAGAGGAATTAACCAGCATCATTGCCGATGACTATGGTGTATTGCGCGTGTCAGAAGGTGTGCGGCTGGCCTATACATGGCAAGGCGATGGCGGCTTAACGCTATTTGTCCAGGGTGAAGTCTACCCTTGTCCGCCGCAGGCCACCGACTTTGTGCAAGCCATTGCCAACCAATGGCTGCTAGAGGTAGATCAGTTAGCACCTTTGATAGAGGCCGATGCGGCCAAGGCAATGCTGCTAATATTACATAATCAAGGTTATCTTTACTTCGCTGACGAATAACTTGTCGCTTGGGCTGGCCTTAACTATGCCTACGCCTCAACTCTCACTCAAAAGTAACTCATGGGGAGCAACCAGCACCCCATTGTTGTCGGCATATATATAGTAGCCCGGCACAAAGGTCACACCAGCAAAGCTAACCACTTGGTTAATGTCACCCAGACCACGCTTTTCGGTCTTCACAGGATGTACCCCTAAGGCTTGCACACCCAGTTCGATGTTACTAATGGCATTAACATCGCGAATACAACCGTAAATGACCATACCTTCCCAGCCATTGGCGGCCGCTTTCTCGGCTAGCATGTCACCTAGTAATGCACGGCGTAACGAGCCACCACCATCCACCACCAATACTTTGCCTGTTCCGTCTTGGGCCGCTAATTCACGTACCTTAGAGTTATCTTCATAGCATAGAAGGGTCACAATTTTGCCACTAAAACGTTCCTTAGCGCCGTAACTTTTAAACATAGGTTCAACTACCTGCACTAGGCTTTCAAACTGATCACAAAGTTCGGGCAATAAGTCTTGCATGGGCTGACGTTCCTAAATTAATACGCTAAATTGAAGCCTGATTCTAACCAATTTTGGGTAAGTATTCATCTGCCAGCTGGTAGCTTTTAGCCAAGCCGTCAAAGGGGCTGATAAAGGCCAAATAGCTGGACACCAGGCACAAATCAACCTTATGCTGGGTGTTTTTCGCGCCGTAAAGCCGATCGCCAACAATAGGAAAACCCGCGTTACTTAGGTGTTTGCGGATTTGATGTTTGCGTCCCGTGTCTATTTTAACGCTTACTAAGGATACCTTAGTAAGGTCATTATATTGTAACTTTTGGGCATGACTTAAGGCGGGTTTGTCATCTATAGGCAAGTCCAATAACAAAGACTGAGGAAACAAACCTTGCACCAAAGCTGTGTAGCATTTATCTATGGCACGTTTGGCAAACAATTCACTCAAGGCACTCGCCGCTTTCTTAGAGTGAGCAATAAGCATCAGCCCTTGGGCCGCACGGTCTAAGCGATTAACAATAAATGCAGGCCTTTGTGGTAGGTGGTTTTGCTCTACCCAGCGGTTAATGGTGCAGTGGTCGCCCCATTTTGAACCTTGGCTAAGCATGCCGTAAGGCTTGTACCAAACGCTGTACTTGCCTTCGTCGGCGATCAGCGTTGCTGCTTGAGGGCTCATACTCAACACTTGCTCATCATAGTAGAGGTGCAGTTGTTGCCCCACGCTTAATTTTTTATCAGCCCGTCTAAGGCGGTTGTGGCCTTGGTCGGCTGCGCTGACCCACACAGCGCCCTTGTTCATGGCCTGCTTAAGTTGCTGTTTAGACAAACCACTGGCCTGCTTAAGCTGTTCTACTGCTGTGAGATTGGCGTCATTAACATCAAGATGATATTCAATCACCTGGCACCCGTACCCAACCTTCCATTAGTACTCGAGCGCTGCGGCTCATAATAGCTTTGGTGGCCGTCCACACGCCATTATTAGCTTGTTTGGCCTCTGCACCCACAGTAAGGGTGCCAGAGGGGTGACCAAAGGTTACCTTGCACCGAGGGCCACCACCAGCAGCCTGATTCACCAAAGTGCCGGGGATAGCAGCAGCGGTGCCAATGGCAACGGCGGCGGTGCCCATCATGGCGTGGTGTAATTGGCCCATAGACATGGCCCGCACCAACAGATCAACCTGACCTGCTGCAACCTGGCTACCACTGGACGAAAGATAGTCCTGCGGCGGCGCTACAAAAGCCACTTTAGGGGTGTGTTGACGCTGCTTGGCGGCGTCAATGTGGTCAAATAAGCCCATACGTACGCCGCCATGGGCACGGATGGCCTCTAACTTGGCCAAGGCTGCGGCGTCGCTGTTAATGTCCGTTTGTAATTCGGTACCCGTATAATCAAGATCGGCGGCATTGAGGAAAATGGTGGGAATACCTGCGTTGATCATAGTCGCAGCAAAGTTTCCGACCCCTGGCACCTCAAGTTCGTCTACTAAGTTACCCGTAGGGAACATATCGCCGTCCCCTGCTGCCGGGTCCATAAACTCAAGTTTAATTTCGGCTGCAGGAAAGGTCACACCGTCTAATGAGAAATCACCCGTTTCCTGCACTTGGCCTTGGCTCATGGGAATGTGCGCAATAATGGTTTTGCTAATATTAACCTGCCATATGCGTATGACCGCCACTCCATCGGTGGGCAAGCGGCTGGCATCCACCAAACCAGCGCTAATGGCAAACGCGCCTACGGCAGACGACAAGTTGCCACAGTTGCCACTCCAGTCAACAAAGGCCCTGTCGATGGCAACTTGGCCAAACAGGTAGTCCACATCATGGTCTGCCTGGGTTGACGGCCCAACGATAACGGTTTTGCTGGTACTGGAAGTCGCCCCGCCCATGCCGTCAATTTGCTTGGCATAGGCATCGGGGCTACCGATCACACGCATCAACAAGGCATCTCTTGCTGGGCCTGCCACCTGTGCTGCTTTGGGCAAATCCTTTAAGTTAAAGAACACGCCTTTACTGGTGCCGCCACGCATGTAGGTAGCGGCCACTTTGATCTGTGGAGAATGGCTCATATGTATCCTATGCAACTGCGGAAGATTTGAGGAAGTCTTGGGCAAAGCGCTGTAATACGCCGCCTGCCATGTAAACGGACACTTCTTCGGCGGTATCCAAGCGACAAGTAACCTTAACCTGTAGCGACTCACCATTAGTGCGATTAATCACTAATGTTAGATCGCAGCTTGGCGCTGCAACACCTAAAACATCAAAGGTTTCGGTGCCGTCAATGGCATAGGTGTGGCGTGTTTCGCCGGCCTTAAATTCTAGCGGCATAATGCCCATACCCACCAAATTGGTACGATGAATGCGTTCAAAGCCTTCGGCAACAATCACCTCTACGCCAGCTAAGCGCGGGCCCTTAGCAGCCCAGTCACGCGAAGAGCCCTGACCATAGTCGGCGCCGGCCACAATAATCAGCGGTTGTGCGCGATCCATGTAGGTTTCTATGGCTTCCCACATGCGCGTTACCTCGCCTTCGGGCTCTACCCGAGCCAGTGAGCCTTGGCGTATTTCGCCTTGCTCGTCACGGCACATTTCGTTGAGCAACTTAGGGTTAGCAAACGTCGCTCGCTGCGCCGTAAGATGGTCACCACGATGGGTGGCATAGGAATTAAAGTCTTCTTCTGGCAAGCCCATTTTGGTCAAATACTCGCCTGCTGCACTGCTAGCAAGAATGGCATTAGATGGAGACAAGTGATCCGTGGTGATGTTGTCACCTAACACCGCCAAAGGACGCATGCCCTTCATAGTGCGCTCGCCTGCCAAAGCACCTTCCCAATAGGGGGGGCGGCGAATGTAAGTTGTTTCTGGGCGCCAGTCGTACAGTGGGCTGGGCGCGCGCTCTACGGTGCCCAAATTAAACATGGGAATGTAAACTTGCTTAAACTGCTCGGGCTTAACACTTTTAGCAACAATGGCGTCAATTTCCTCGTCATCGGGCCAAATGTCTTTAAGCCTGATGTCATTGCCCTGCTGGTCTTGGCCTAGCACATCTTGTTCAATGTCAAAACGTATGGTGCCAGCGATGGCATAGGCCGCTACCAAAGGTGGCGAGGCCAAAAAGGCTTCTTTGGCATAAGGATGAATGCGGCCGTCAAAATTACGGTTGCCGGATAACACCGCCGTGGTATACAAATCACGCTCTATCACTTCTTTTTGGATGACGGGGTCTAATGCCCCACTCATACCATTGCAAGTGGTACAGGCGTAACCAACAATGCCAAAACCAAGCTGTTCCATCTCGGTTAACAAACCGGCATCTTCAAGGTATAGCTTAGCCACTTTAGAACCAGGGGCGAAGGAGGTTTTCACCCAAGGCTTACGCTTTAAGCCCAAGCGGTTGGCATTACGTGCTAACAAGCCAGCAGCCACTACATTGCGTGGGTTACTGGTATTGGTACAACTGGTAATGGCGGCGATAATTACCGCTCCATCGGGCATTTCACCGTCTTTTTGTTGCCAAGATCCAGCAATACCTCGCTCGGCCAAGGCGCTAGTAGGTAAACGACGATGGGGGTTAGAAGGCCCTGCCATGTTGCGGCATACGCTCGACAAGTCAAAACTTAATACGCGCCCATATTCGGCGGCTACCATACCATCGGCCCAAAGGCCTGCGGTTTTGGCGTAGTGCTCAACCAAGGCCACTTGCTCCGGTTCACGGCCCGTGAGATTAAGGTAGTCGATGGTCTGTTGATCAATATAGAACATGGCCGCCGAAGCGCCAAATTCCGGGGTCATGTTAGAAATGGTGGCCCGATCACCAATAGTAAGGCCATTAGCACCGGCACCAAAAAACTCTAAGTAAGACGACACCACACGCTGCTCACGCAAGAACTCGGTCAGTGCTAGCACTAGATCCGTGGCGGTAATGCCTGGCTGGCGAGCACCAGTTAATTCCACCCCAATAATGTTAGGCAAACGCATCATGGAAGCGCGCCCCAACATCACGTTTTCTGCTTCCAAACCACCTACACCTATGGCGATAACGCCTAAGGCATCAATGTGAGGCGTGTGGCTGTCGGTACCAATACAGGTATCCGGGAACGCCAAGCCGTCGCGATTTTGAATCACTGGTGACATCTTTTCTAGGTTAATCTGGTGCATGATACCGTTGCCAGCAGGAATTACATCGACGTTTTCAAAGGCTGTTTTGGTCCATTCGATAAAGTGGAAACGGTCGTCATTACGACGCTCTTCAATGGCGCGGTTTTTAGCGAATGCGTCTGGGTCAAAGCCGCCGTGCTCCACTGCCAGAGAATGGTCAACGATTAACTGGGTGGGTACCACTGGATTAACCTTGGATGGGTCACCGCCTTGATCGGCAATGGCATCACGTAAACCGGCTAAATCCACCAGTGCAGTTTGGCCCAATATGTCATGACAAACTACCCGTGCAGGATACCAAGGAAAGTCTAAGTCTTGCTTGCGTTCAATGAGTTGCTTCAATGACGCTGTCAATGTTGTAGGATCACAGCGGCGCACCAGCTGTTCTGCCAACACTTTAGAGGTGTATGGCAACTTGGTGTAGGCGCCAGTAGCAATGTCTTCAATGGCGGCTTCAGTATCGAAATAATCTAGCCCTGAGTGACCCAAGGCCTTACGGTAGTTTGTGTTCATGAATGACTAGCCTCGCTCTGCAATATCAACCCACTGGGCGGTTTCTGGGCCAGTGTAATCGGCGCTAGGACGAATAATACGGTTATTTTCCCGCTGTTCCATCACATGTGCAGCCCAACCCGTAAGGCGCGACATGACAAATATAGGCGTGAACAGCTTGGTGGGAATGCCCATGAAGTTGTAGGTTGAAGCATGGAAGAAATCGGCATTACAGAAGAGTTTCTTCTCGCGCCACATCACCTCTTCACAGCGTACCGACACTGGGTAAAGGTGAGTGTCACCAACAGATTCAGCCAATTTCTCAGACCAACCCTTGATAATAACGTTGCGCGGGTCAGACTCGCGATAGATGGCATGGCCAAAGCCCATGATTTTGTCTTTACGGGCTAACATCGCCAAGATAGCGGCTTCGGCTTCGTCGGCTGTGGGCCAGCTTTGAATCATGTCCATGGCGGCTTCGTTGGCACCACCATGTAAGGGCCCACGCAAAGTGCCGATGGCGCCAGTCACACAGGAATGCATATCGGATAGCGTAGAAGCACATACGCGGGCGGTAAAAGTTGAGGCATTAAATTCATGCTCTGCATACAGAATCAAGGACACGTTCATCACCTTAGCGTGCAGCTCACTAGGCTTCTTATCATGCAATAAGTGCAAGAAGTAGGAACCAATGGAGTCATCATCGGTTTGCGTTTCAATGCGCACACCGTCATGGCTAAAGCGATACCAGTAGCAAATAATGGCTGGGAATAACGCCAACAAACGGTCCGTCACGTCTTGTTGCTTGGAAAAATCGGTCTCCATTTCCAAGTTGCCCAACATGGAACAACCCGTACGCATAACGTCCATAGGGTGTGCATCGGCAGGAATTTGTTCTAGCACGGTCTTCAATGCCTGGGGTAATTGACGCATGCCCTTTAACTTGGCCTTATAGGCATCCAGCTCAGCTTGGGTGGGTAACTGGCCCTTCAATAATAGGTGTGCCACTTCTTCAAAGCCGGCCTTTTCTGCCAGTTCGCTAATGTCGTAGCCACGGTAAGTGAGGCCGGTGCCGGTTAAGCCAACGGTACAAAGGGCTGTGGAACCAGCAGATTGGCCGCGTAGGCCTGCGCCTGAAATGGGTTTGCTCATAATAATGTCCTTGTCTTTTGTTAAATGGCTTGAGTTACAGATTTTTGCCAGCGGCAAACAGCTGATCTAGCTTTTCTTCAAACGTGTGATAGTCCAAAAAGCCATACAATTCCATGCGCGTTTGCATGCTATCAATGACGGCTTTTTGATCACCATCGTCCAATAAATGTTGATACACATTAAGCGCAGCCTTGTTCATGGCGCGAAAAGCGCTCAAAGGGTAAAGCACCATGTCTACACCTACATTGGCCAACTCACTTCGGTTATACAGAGGCGTAGCACCAAATTCGGTAATATTGGCCAGCAAAGGCACGTTAATCGCTTTAGCAAAGGCTTCATAGTCGGTCAGCTCATGCACTGCTTCGGCAAAGATGCCATCCGCACCGGCTTCAATACAGGCCTGAGAGCGATCTATAGCGGCTTGCAGGCCATCTTTTTGAAAGGCGTCAGTTCTGGCCATGATAAAGAAATCTGAATCAACACGGGCGTCTGCAGCGGCTTTTACCCGATCTACCATCTCTTGAGTAGAGACGATCTCTTTGTTAGGCCTATGGCCACAGCGCTTTTGTGCCACCTGGTCTTCAATGTGCACCGCGGCAACGCCAGCAGACTCCATGCCTTTAATAGCCCGGGCTATGTTAAATGCGCCGCCCCAGCCGGTGTCGATATCCACCAACAATGGTAGTTCGCTGGCGGCAGTGATGCGGCGCGCATCTTCAAGCACGTCATTGAGGCTGGTCATACCTAAGTCGGGTAAACCGTAAGATGCATTCGCCACGCCACCACCGGAAATGTAAATGGCTTGGTGGCCTACCTTTTCTGCCATCATGGCGGTGTATGCGTTAATGGTGCCAACAATTTGTAACGGGTTGTTATCTTTGATGGCAGCACGAAATTTTGCGCCTTGGCTTATTCTGCTCATGAATCTACTCCGAGTTGAGGTTCTGACTGCGATTGCATACGCAGCATAATGTTGTTGCGAGCATTGCTAATGTGACGTTTCATTAACCATTCGGCTAACTCACCATCACCTTCTTCAATGGCACTGCAAATTTGATCGTGTTCCTTAAGAGCTTGTTGGGGTCGGTTGCTCGACAAACTAAATTGATAGCGGTACATGCGCACTAGCTGGTAGAGGTCGCCCACTAACATGTCGATTAAACGTTGGTTCTTGCTGCCTTGCACAATACGGTAATGAAAATCCACATCGCCTTCTTGTTGAAAGTAAGACTGACCTTGAGTGTCGAGAATATGCTTACGATGACTGGAAAGTAGTTTGCGAAGTGATGCCTTTTCGCCTGTGGTCATGTTTTGCGCAGCAAGCCTAGCTGCCAAACCCTCTAACGACTCGCGAACTTGGTAAATTTCCAATAGCTCTGCATAGGAAAGTTTTACCACCCGTGCACCTACATTAGGCACCCGGGTGATCAAACGCATAGCCTCTAAGCGCCCTAAGGCTTCACGTAAGGGGCCACGGCTAATACCATGGAAGCGTGCTAATTCTGGCTCGTTAAGTTTTTGCCCCTGGGCAATTACCCCAGTGATAATGTCTTTAACGATACTTTCACAGACTTGATTAGGCAGGGTTTTGCTTTCCACTTCCATATATATTGTCTACAATATTTAAGTAAAATCATTATAATACGGCTTATATGGGCAGTCAAATTAGACATTGATCTAATATTGTAGACAATATTTCCAATTTAAGGCATTTTTGAAGATATCTGCCAATGACCAAAATGTCCCAGAGTCAAAAAAGCATCAGTAAAAGCCTAGGCGCATCTGCCTGGGAACGTTAGAATGGTCTCTTTGCCAGCATTTAGACTATCAACGTGCATATACTCCCCCTGCCATTTGTTGAAAACGCCTGCCACTATTTTGAGTGTATAAGACACTTGCCCTTCCCTTTGTTGTTGGACTCCAGTCGCCCAGCGAGCCACTTTGGTCGTTATGACATAGCCATGGCCCAACCAATGGCTGTGATTAGCCATAAAGATGGCGTCACGCGAGTGCTGCAAGACGGTATTGAAAAGACGACAGATTCAGACCCATTTGACTTGATAGGCCAACTTCAAAGCCAATTATTAGACGATCCCAGCCCCATAAAAGGCACCTTGGACATACCATTTACCGGTGGTGCAGCGGGTTTATTTGGCTATGATTTAGGCCGTTGTCTCGAGACTATGCCCAGCACAGCTAAAGCAGACATTGCCATGCAAGACATGTGTGTAGGCATTTATGCATGGGCTATTATCAGTGATCATGAAGAGCGTACCAGCTACTTGGTGAGCCAGCTCGACTTAGCCCAAAGCCAAGCCATAGCAGATACTCTAGTTAAGCCTCAAAACAATGCAACCGATGCCGAAAAAGCAGCCAAAGCATTTACTTTAGTGGGGGACTTTAACTCAAACATGTCAGCCGCAGAATACGCTAAAAGGTTCTATCGAGTCATCGACTATATTCATGCGGGTGATTGTTATCAGGTGTGTTTAGCCCAGCGCTTTGAAGCCACTTATGAAGGCGACCCTTGGCTTGCATATCAGATGTTGCGCAAAGCCTCTCCCACTCCTTTTAGCGCCTATATGGAAACCAATGAAGGTGCCTTGCTGTGCCTCTCACCAGAACGTTTTTTGCGGGTTGACAAGTGTCAGGTAGAAACCAAGCCTATTAAGGGCACACGCCCCCGTGGGGCGACACCCGAGCAAGACGAGGCACTGTATAACGAACTGGCCGTTAGCCCCAAAGACCGGTCTGAAAATCTAATGATTGTGGATTTGTTACGCAACGATTTAAGCAAGCACTGCCAGCCATTTTCGGTAAAGGTGCCGCAGTTATTTGCTATTGAAAGCTATAGTAACGTACACCACTTAGTGACTACGGTAACGGGTGAACTCAAAACCAGCGAACAAATTTTACCCTTGTTAAAGGGTGCATTCCCAGGCGGCTCAATCACTGGTGCTCCCAAACTACGGGCTATGGAAATAATTGAAGAATTAGAACCCCATAGGCGCAATGCCTACACGGGTTCCATTGGTTATATCAGCAGCAATGGCCGCATGGACACTAACATATGCATCCGTACTTTAGTGACCACGGCCAAGGGCAACACAGGTGGGCAAATATATTGCTGGGCTGGTGGCGGATTAGTAGCAGATTCAGACTGTGATTCTGAGTATCAAGAAACCTTTGATAAGGTGAATAATTTGCTTAATGGATTGCGCAGCTTACGCTAGGTTATTGGGTGGCGGTCTGCGGTTTACCGATAACCGACCACCGCCTATACTATCTCATCGGCAACTGATCGTCGGCAAACAAAGCTTCAACTTCTTGATGACTACTGCATTGTTGCGCTGCATCAATTTTTTCTTTGGTTAGGTTAGGCGCAAAGGCTTCGATAAAGTTATACATGTAGCCACGTAAGAAAGTGCCCTTCCTAAAGCCAATATTAGTGGTGCTATGGGCAAACAAATGGCTCGCATCTAGGGCTACTAAATCGCCGTCTAGTTCGGGCTCATAGGCCATAGAGGCAATGATACCAACGCCCAAACCAAGTCGGACGTAGGCCTTGATAACGTCGGAATCCACCGCCGTGAATACCACTCTAGGTTCCAAGCGAGCTTTATTAAAAGCCTCGTCTAGTTTAGAGCGGCCCGTAAAACCAAACACATAAGTAACAATCGGGTAGCTTGCCAGTTTCTGTAAACTCAAGTGCTCTACCTTAGCCAAAGGATGATCTTTGGGCACCACAACACAGCGGTTCCAATGATAACAAGGCATCATTAGCAAATCGGTAAATTGCTCGATGGCCTCAGTGGCAATAGCAAAATCCACTTCCCCATCTGCCGCCAAGGCGGCAATTTGTTTAGGCGTGCCCTGTTGCATATGCAAAGACACATCGGGATAGCTTCCAATGAAGTTATTAATGACTTTAGGCAGCGCATAGCGTGCTTGAGTATGGGTAGTGGCTATGGAAAGCGAGCCCTTAGTTTCGTCGCTGTATTCTTGGGCCTTGCGCTTAATGCCTTCAACTTTTAGCAACACATCGTTGGCCGAAGACAAAATGGCTTTGCCTGCCGGAGTAACATGGGTCAGATGCTTACCACTACGGGCAAAAATCTCCACCCCAAGCTCATCTTCTAGCAAACGGATTTGTTTACTTATGCCAGGTTGAGACGTATATAAACTCTGCGCCGTGGCCGATACATTGAGATTGTGCTTCTCGACTTCGCAGATATACCTTAACTGTTGCAACTTCATTATCGCTACTCAACCTATCACAATGATGCATAAATCATATCACATAGATCGAAAAAGCATAACGATAATGTATTTTAGTTATTACAGCCTCTTCACCTGTGCAAGCAGAGCGATTAAGTCGCTACTTTTGGGCACCCCAATAATGGTATCTTGTAACAACGCATCACCACTTGCTGTATAAAACACTAAGGCTGGAGGCCCTACTAAGCCAAGGGATCGCATCAAAGCAACGGCAGCATCTTCGTTAGCTGTAACATCAACTTTGATGACATTAAAATCATCAAGGGCTGCCTGTACGTCCGCATCAGAAAACACGAAAGCATCCAATTCTTTACATGAAATACACCAGTCGGCATAAAAATCAAGCATCACCGGTATCTGCTCAGCTTTGGCCTGATCCAGTAACTTAGGTACTTGCGCCGCCACGACCTTAGTCAGTTCAAGAGGTTTAGTTGCGCGCTTTGATACCTCTGAGGAGGTGACTCCCTGCAAAGGGTTTAGCAAGCTGCCCTGACCCGAAAACTGCCCAATTAATAAAAGCAACGCGTATAAAGCCAAAACAAGACCCGCACCATAACTCACTATCACGCCGACGATAGCTTTTGGGGTTGGCTTCCAGCGTTGATTAAGCAATAAGGTTAAGGCCAAAATCAAGGTCACCAACGCCACAAGCGGGAGGGTTAGCTCAGGCCAAACCCTATCTGTCATCCACAGCGCCATGTAGAGCATCAAAAAGCCAAAAGCAACTTTAATGCGCTGCATCCATGGCCCAGCTTTGGGAATTAAATGGCCCGCAGACGTGCCCACCAACAACAACGGCAAGCCCATACCGATACCCATAGCAAATAAAGACAAACCGCCCAGTACCGGGTCTCCCGATTGGCCAATAAAGATTAGCGCACCTGCCAAAGGTGCGGCGACACATGGGCCTACTATCAAGGCCGAAAGGGATCCCATAATGGCTACACTAGAGTACTGTCCGCCTCGGGTACTCTGGGTTGTTTGGTTTAATCGCTGTTGTAACGCCTTAGGCATTTGCACCGTAACCCAGCCAAACATAGCGGCCGCAAACAACACAAACAACACAGCGATGAAACCAATGACCGCAGGATGCTGCAAGGCAATTTGCACATTAGCACCACTTAGCCCAGCGGCGACGCCAGCCAAACTATAGGTTAAGGCCATGCTCAATACGTAGGTAGCAGACAAAGCAAAGCTTTTGCCTGGGCCAGGTTTAGGGTTAAGGCCAACGATGATGCTCGACAAGATGGGCACCATGGGTAACACGCAGGGAGTAAATGCCAAGGCTAGGCCCGCCAGCAGAAAAACAAACACCAAGCTCATGCTAGAGCTGTTAGTCAACTGTTGTACAAACCAATTAGCATTAGTGCCCGAGGCATTTGCCCAATCACTGTTAGTCTGGCCAGCCTGACTTAAACCAAGCCCTGTTGCAGCTATGGTTACTGGTTGCAGGTCAAACACTGTGGTTTGTGGTGGGTAGCACACGCCTCCATCCCAACAGCCTTGATAGGTAACGGTTAGAGAAGTTGCTGGGGTTTGAGTTTGGGGCAACAAACCACTAATACGCAATTGGCGAAAATACACTTTGGTGTCGCCAAAGATAGGATCTTGCTTGGCTTTGGCGGGAGGTAAGGCAACATTGGTTAATGGCTGATTGTTAGACGTGGTAAAAACCAACTTGTCTTGATATAAATAATAGTCATCGGCCGTGTCCCAAACAATGTCGATACGATCATTGTTTTGTTGCAAACTAACGGCAAAGGCTTGGTCAACGGGTAGCGGGTGTTTAACGCTATCAAATAAACCAGCCTTGCTATCAAATGACAGTAACAAGAGCGATGAGAACACCAAGAATAAAAACAACGTCAACAAAGCATATGCAGGTCTAATCAGACGTAAACCACTAGTTATCACCGACATTTGCATATTCATTCACACTCTTTGCAGGTTTCAATTGTTTGCAGGCCTTTGTTTGTGTTACAAAGGATCGCTTGATTATAGCGTTGTGGCTTATACATAGGCCACTATTTACCCGTTTTTACTGTTAGAGAAAACCCATGACCGATCGCCGTATCGAAGATCTAAACATTGCCAGCCAACAGGTACTAACCTCCCCCAAACAACTAAAGCAGCAATTACCCGTTACCAGCATGATTGCCGATGGCGTCATGCAAGCCCGCCAAACCATTAAAAACATCTTAGATGGTAAAGATCACCGTCTATTTGTGGTCATTGGGCCTTGTTCCATTCATGACACCGAAGCTGCGCTAGATTATGGCCGCCGCCTGGTCACCTTGGCAGAAGAGCTAAAAGACACTTTGTACCTTGTTATGCGCGTGTATTTTGAAAAACCCCGCACCACTGTGGGCTGGAAAGGTTTAATCAACGACCCCCATTTAGATGGCAGCTTTGATATAGAGACTGGCTTATACGTAGGCCGTAAGTTAATGCTCGACCTAGCGGCATTGGGCTTGCCCTTAGCAACGGAAGCGTTAGATCCTATTTCTCCCCAGTACCAATCTGATTTATGGACCTGGGCAGCCATTGGTGCCCGCACCACAGAATCACAAACTCACCGCGAAATGTCGAGTGGTCTATCCTGCCCTATCGGCTTCAAAAATGGCACTGACGGCGGTTTAACCGTGGCTTTTAATGCCTTAGAGTCCATGGCCTCGCCCCACTCTTTCTTGGGCGTTAACCCCCAAGGACAAGTGGCAATCACTCGCACCAGTGGCAACCAATATGGCCACGTGGTATTGCGCGGAGGTGGCGGCAAGCCAAACTACGACTCGGTGAACGTTGCTTTATGCGAACAAGCGCTAGCGAAAGACGGCTTGTCGGGTAACATTATGGTGGACTGCAGCCACGCCAACTCCAGCAAAGACCCTGCTATTCAGCCTTTAGTTATGGACAACATTGCCCAACAAATTAACGAAGGTAATGAATCCATTGTTGGCCTAATGATCGAAAGCAACATCAATTGGGGTAATCAATCTATTCCCCAAGATTTGTCTGAATTGCAATATGGTGTATCGGTAACAGATGCGTGTATCGACTGGGATACCACGCAATCGAGCATGCGCGACTTAGCCAACAAATTGAAGCAAAGTCTGCCGCAGCGCAAACGCCTCTAATAGCAGCATTGAAGCACAAAAAAACCAGCATTAAGCTGGTTTTTTTATATCCGTTAAATCTACACTCGCAACAGCCTACCCTACTACCCTACATATAGGCATTATCTGTATTGGTATGGTCTGTAACATCACGCACCGAACCAATGCCAGGCACCTTTTCCATGAGAGTTTTTTCTACACCATCTTTTAAGGTTAAGGAAACAGAACTACAGCCCTGGCAACCGCCGCCAAAACGTAGCACAGCAACATGAATGTCATCTTCCTTCACCACACCCACTAAGCTCACATCACCACCGTGGGATGCTAAACCAGGGTTAACCTCGGTATAAAGGTAATAGTTTACTTGTGCGTCAAGTGGGCTGTCGGCGTTCACTTGGGGCATTTTGGCGTTAGGCGCTTTAATGGTAAGTTGGCCGCCCATACGATCGACACTATAATCAACAAAGGCGTCTTCTAAAAAGGCTACGCTGGCAGGCTCTACATACACCCTAAAGTGTTCTAGATCGGCAAACTCGTCGCTTATTTTAACCTCATCGGGACGACAATAAGCTAAGCAAGTTTCCGCATTAGGAGTGCCTGGGTCGGTCACAAAAATACGTACAGCAATGCCTTCAACATCTTGCTTTGACAACAATTCGGCTAAATATTCTTGGGCACTGAGGGTGATCTCTAAGTAATCCACTGTTTTTTCCTATGACACCACTAAAGTAGGTAGTTAATACTCGAATTTAAGCACTATTATATACCCTACTGTTTTACTTGGGTATTCATTTTAAAAGGCCTGCTAAAAAGCATATAATGGCCGCTCAATTGGTCTAACTGTCTTTGCATGCCCAACACAACTGCTTCAGCAAATAGTTTATTCACCTCCCCGTCTCGGGCTGGTTTGATGCGTATGGCCCTGCCTTTAAGTGGCGCCATGCTGTCACAGGCGTTGCTGGGCCTCGTCGATACGGCACTGGTAGGTCACTTAGGTGGCCTAGCCTTGGCTAGTGTGAGTATAGGTAGCTATTTAGTATTTATTTTAGCCGCCCTACTCACGGGCCTAGGCACTGGCTTACATGGGTATAGCTCACACAAAGGGGTGAGCCAAACTCAGTGGTTAAGCTGCGGCCTAATGTTAGGCCTTGTGCTAGCGCTGCTGCTGGCAGCAATAGGGGCAAAACTTGCACCCATTGCCATCGAAGCTTACGTACTAGATGACCGCATTAACAGCCTAGCCTTGCATTATACCCAGTGGCGTTTATGGGGTTTGCCCGCCATTGTATTAAGCTTAGTCACACGTATATTTTGGAGCAACAAAGGCACGCCATGGGCCTTCGCCAAGGTGTTGCTGCTAGTACACCTGCTCAACATACCCATCAGCTATAGCTTAATCTATGGCTTTGCAGGCATACCTGCCATGGGAGCAGCTGGGGCGGCATTGGGTACGGTTATTTCCTTGTGGCTTGGGGCAGGCTTACATGTACTGCAAATCATGCGTGGCAATAACCCAGCGCAGTCGCTATTGGCTCTGCCAAAACACACAGACTTTGTGCAGCTCGTTAAATTTAGTTGGCCTGCAATGGTGCAACAATTAGCCTTTGCACTGCATTTAGCCGTATTTTTGTGGCTGCTAAGCTGGCTTGGAGCTTCGGCCATGGCGGCATCATTCAGTGTGCTCAACGTCGGTTTACTGCTGGTTTTGCCGGCCATTGGTTTAGGCCAGTCTGCCATGACTTTAGTGGGTAGTGCCATGGCCGCAGGCAATAAACCTCTTCTTCAGCAATGGAGTAAACTTATACTCCAATGCGGCATGGCTATTGCGGTATTACTGGCAGCACTCACCTGGCTGAGCAGTTTTTGGCTGGCCGAAATGGTATTAATAAGCCGTGATTTACAACAGCTCATGGCCAGCGCATTGCCTTGGTACGCCATTGCCATGGTATTTGAAAGCGCTATTGTTATCTTAACCCGCTGCCTGATCGTTGTAGGGCGACGTAAAACCACCCTAATACTTGTAAGCTTGGGGCAATGGCTGCTATTTCTACCGCTCATGGCCTGGCTTGCGCCTACACACGGGTTTATGCTGGTCTGGTGGCTACACATAGCCTATCGGATGGTGGTGGCGCTGCTATTATGGCTCAGCTGGAAACGCTTCCTATCATTACCTCAGCGGCCTACACAAGCACAAACAAAGAGACACTAAAGGAAACATTAAATGCACACGGAATCGGTTATATTTTCTTTCTTTTTAATCTTCACTGGCGCCGCCCTGCTGGCGACGCTCTCGCTTTACTTTCGCCAGCCGCTGTTACTGGCCTATATTGTGTTAGGCGCCATCTTGGGTCCGTTCGGCCTACAATGGGTGGTGGATACCGACTTGTTGGCCGATGTTGCCCATGCAGGCATTATATTTTTGTTATTTTTGATCGGTTTAGATATGCAGCCCAGTCATCTGCTGCAAATGTTACGCAAAGGTTATATGGTGGCTTTGATTAGTTCGCTTGTGTTTGCCATGCTCGGTTATGGTGTGGGTATGGCCTTTGGTTTTAGCTTTATCGACAGTTTAATCATTGGTGCTTCAACCATGTTTTCTAGCACCATTATTGGCATCAAATTATTGCCTACAACGGTTCTACACCACAAACAAACGGGCGAGTTAGTGGTGGGATTACTGCTGCTTCAGGATCTGATCGCCATCATTCTACTCACCTTAATCAGCACTCTAGGGCAACAGTTGAATCAAGGCTTGGCGCTCACCTTTAATATTGAACTGTTGCTAAGCTTAGCCACTGCACCCTTGCTGATGTTAGGTGCTTTAGGCATGGTGCGATGGGTTTTATTACCCTTAATACAAAAATTTGACCGTTTTCACGAGTATATATTCTTACTCGCTATAGGCTGGTGTTTGGGTCTGGCAGAACTAGCCAATAGCATAGGTCTATCGGCTGAAATAGGTGCCTTTATTGCAGGCGTAACCTTGGCTTCAAGCCCTATCAGTCAATATATAGCCATTAATCTTAAGCCCATAAGAGACTTCTTTTTAATACTGTTTTTCTTCTCTATTGGTGCCAGCTTTAATTTTCCCATGATGTCTTCAATATGGCTGCAATGTTTAGTGCTAGCCCTGCTTGTTGTTAGTGTTAAACCACTAGTGTTTGGTTGGATTATTCGGCCTATCTGCAAATCAAAAGCAACCTCTTGGGAGGTAGGCTTTAGGCTGGGGCAGACTAGTGAATTCTCCATTCTTATTGCTACTTTAGCGGCATCGAACATGCTCATTAGCGAGTCGGCTTCACTACTCATCCAAGCCACAGCAATTGTTACTTTTGTGGCGTCATCCTACATTGTGGTTTGGAACTTTAAATCACCCATTGCGGTGAAGGACCATTTAAGACATGACTAAAAAAGCCCCAACAGCGATGCGGTTGAGGCTTTGTAAAGGCTGGTTGTGCGCTAATTTGGTAACCTCATAGTGACCAACTCTTCTGCACTGGTTGGGTGGATGCCAATAGTAGCGTCAAAATCGGCCTTAGTGGCGCCTGCTTTCATGGCCACAGCAAAGCCCTGTAACATCTCCCCTGCACCCTCACCTATAATATGCAGGCCAATCACTCTGTCACTTGCTTGATCAACAATTAACTTCATAAAGCTACGTTCGTTGCTACCGCTAAGGGTATGTTTCATGGGCTTAAAGTCTGACTGATACACATCAATCAGCTCATGCCGTTGCTGTGCTTGCTCCTCAGTAAGACCGATAGTGCCTACATTAGGATAGGTGAACACGGCTGTTGGAATAAGCTCGTAGTCCATATTTTTAAGGCCATCGCCATACCAATGGTTCACCAAAGTCATGGCTTCAGCCAATGCCACTGGGGTCAGTTCAATGCCACCGGTAACGTCGCCCAAGGCGTAAATGTTTTCGATGTTGGTCTGAAACTTATCGTTAACAGCAATGGTGCCGCTCGCGTGGGTATTTATGCCCAGGGCTTCTATGCCCATACCCGCTAAACGTGGCTTTCGGCCTATGGCCATGAGCACCTGGTCAACTTCGATACTGCTGCCATCGTCAAAGGTGACTAACAAACTAGCGTCATTTTGCTTTTCTACATTACTTACTTGGCTACGGTAGTTAAATTGAATACCTTGCTTGCGCATTTCCTGATCAACAAATTGGCGCACGTCTTGGTCGAAACCACGCATAATCAGATCGCCTCGGTAAGACACCTGCACTTGGCTGCCCAGACCCTGAAAAATGCAGGCAAATTCTAACGCAATATAACCCGCACCAACCACCAACAGACGCTTTGGAAACTCTGGCAAATCAAATATTTGGTCGGAACTAATGAGTAAATCGGCATAGTCTACGTTAGGTATGTTGGGGCTGCCGCCGGTGGCAATAACAATGCGCTGGGCGCTATAGTCTTTGCCATCCACAGTTACCATATGTGGGTCTTTAAGTTGTGCATAGCCACGTATAATCTGAGCGCCAGAATTGTCTAGCAAGTTGCCATAAATATCATTCAGACGACTAATTTCCTGCTTCTTGTTAGCCACCAAAGTGGGCCAATCAAAGGTAGCCTTAGGCACTTGCCAACCAAAGCCCGCTGCATTTTCAAAATCATGACTAAAATGGCTGGCATAGGTATAGAGTTTTTTTGGTACACAGCCAACATTAACGCATGTACCGCCTAAAGCGCGATCGTCAGCCACGGCTACTTTTGCGCCTTGGCCTGCAGCCATGCGGGCTGTTCTTACGCCACCAGAACCCGCACCGATTACAAATACGTCAAAATCAAAACCCATGGCAGCTATTCTCTAAATGATTAAGTAAATTTATTTATAAGCTTCTTAAGAACACCAAAGGTCATTTCAATCGAAGGTTTATTTATATTACAATAGCTTTAAATTCTACCAGCCTTAGCGCTTAATTGTTGGTTTTCCCTCACCTTTATTGAGTTTTCCTTATGTACCTAGTGTCCTTTAATATCAATAGTATTCGTGCTCGAATCCCTCAATTAGAAGCCTTGAGTAGCGCCTACCAACCCGCCGTCATCGGTTTGCAAGAAACCAAGGTGCAAGACTTGGAGTTTCCTATAGAAGAAACCCAACGCTTAGGCTACCAAACCATATTCCACGGCCAAAAGGGCCATTATGGGGTAGCGTTAATGACTAACCTACCCATATTAAAAGAAATAAAAGGTCTACCCGGCGACACACAAGACTCGCAGCGGCGCCTAGTTGGCGCTTTGCTACAGTTAGATAACGGCGAAACCATGACGGTGCTCAATGGCTACTTCCCCCAAGGTGAAAACATAGACCATGCAACTAAGTTTCCAGCAAAAAGAGACTTCTACGCGGGCCTAACTAGGTTTCTCAACGAGCACTATAAAGCCAGTGATCACCTTGTGGTTATGGGAGACATTAATATTGCCGCTACAGATATAGATATTGGTATTGGCGAAGACAACAAAAAACGTTGGCTAAAAACTGGCAAAGCAAGCTTCCAGCCAGTAGAGCGCGAGTGGCTAGAGCGGCTTATGCAGTTTGGCTTTACCGATAGTTACCGAGCACTGCACCCACAAGAGCAACAATACTCGTGGTTTGATTACCGCAGTAAAGGCTTTGATAGAGAGCCACGCCGAGGCTTAAGAATTGATCAAATCTTGCTCACTAACAGTCTGCAAAACCGTTGTTTAGAAGCGGGAATTGATTATCAGGTGCGGGGCATGGAAAAACCATCAGACCACTGCCCTATTTTTGTTAAATTGGATTTATAATAAAGTGATATAAGAATTTCAAACGAAATACTATTTCGTTATAATAAACCTACGCTATATATGGCACTGCAACTCAGAGAGTGCCAATTAAACGCTTACTTCAAAAAGCAGTAGTTATAAGTGCAGAGATAATCGCCTATGTCAAACACCAACCATCAAGCCGCCGAAGACCTTAAGCGCAACGCCAAAATTGCAGCCACTATGCTTAAGGCCATTGCCAATGAAAGCCGGCTGCTGATTTTATGTAATTTAGAAGGCAAAGAGCTTTGCGTTACCGAACTCAATGATCATTTAGACTTAAGCCAGTCTGCCCTATCACAGCATTTAGCCGTATTGCGCAAAGATGGCTTGGTAAAAACTCGGCGTGAGTCACAAACCATCTACTACTCCCTGTCAGATGTTCGTGCCTCTAAGGTTATTAAAACGCTACACGAACTCTATTGCTCTTAAATTATCCGCTTGCCTCCCCACCTACGGGGAAGGCATCTCAAGATCAAATATTTTGCCTGGATTCATCAAATTTTGTGGATCCAAGGCACGTTTAATAAGCGCCATGGTGTGCACTGCTCCAGTGCCATGCTCTTCTAATAAATAGCCCTTCTTCCTTAAACCAATACCATGCTCGCCCGTACAGGTGCCTTGCAAAGCTAATGCCTGCTGTACTAAATAATGGCTCAGCTGTTTTGCGGCGGCCACTTGGGCTTGGTCCTGTGGGTGATAGGGAATCAGCAAGTGAAAATTTCCATCGCCCACATGCCCCACTAGGGGGCAATTAAAGCCCAACTCATGAGCTTTGGCTTCAGCCAGCTCAATACACTGTGCCAGTTTGGATATGGGCACACACACATCGGTGCTGATCACGCTAGCACCAGGGTTTAACGCCAAGCCCGCAAAATAGGCTTTGTGTCTTGCTGTCCAGAGCTCGTTGCGTTCTTCTAGGGTATTCGCCCAACGGAAATCTTCGCTGTCATATTCTTGCGCCACGGCTTCCACCATGGCTACCTGCTCTTCTACACTGGCTTTAGAGCCATGAAATTCCATAAACAAGGTGGGCTTGGCGGCAAAACCTTGCAACTTGGAGTACTCAATACAGGCTTCCATTTGCCGTGCATTAAGCAACTCAATGCGCGCTAAGGGCACCGCCAACTGCATACATTCAATCACGCATTGGGCAGCCTGGCTAACCGTGGCGAAACTACACACTGCAGCGCGTATCTGTTCGGGCACGGGAAATATGCGTAACCTTAACTCGGTAATGATACCCAGAGTGCCTTCGGCGCCTACATAGAGGTGCGTTAAGTCGTAACCGGCGGCGCTTTTTCTTGCCCGGCCTCCAGTAGTAATAATATCGCCAGTAGCAGTAACCACGGTTAAACCTAACACCACTTCTTTCATGGTGCCATAGCGCACCGCGTTGGTGCCCGAAGCTCGGGTAGAAGCCATGCCGCCCAAACTGGCATTGGCACCAGGGTCTAGGGGGAAAAACAAACCACTGGTTTTTAAGGCATAGTTTAGGGCCTCGCGGGTTACCCCCGCTTCAACTTTAACGTCAAAATCCTCGGCGTTAATGTCCAGCACCTGATCCATACCCATTAGATCAAAACTCACACCACCATTAACAGCAACCAAATGCCCCTCTAAGGAAGTGCCTGCTCCAAAGGCAATCATGGGTATAGCGTACTCACTGCAAATACTCACGGCACGGGCAACCTCTGCTGTACTGGTGAGGCTTAATACCGCGTCGGGTAATAAGTCAGTTGCATAGGACTCGCCGGCGCTGTGTTCTTGGCGGGCATTGTTATTATCACTGTATTGACTGCCAAACATTTGCTGCAGCTGCAACAAGCCATCTTGCTTTGTGTTCATGAACTAAACCCTAAAATGATGAAGTTGCGCTGGACTTGGCAATGCCGCCATCGGCGCGGTCTCGATTAGTAAAAAACTGCATATCATCAGGCACTCTACTCAAACTTGGCAATTGCATCCAAATGCGTAACAACAAGCGGTATTTGCTAATGTCTTGCCAGTCTTCATAATCCGTTCGCGCATGCATCAAAAATCGATTGTTAACAAACTGCATGTCGCCAGGTTGGAGCATGGTTTCTAAGTATAATTCTGTACGGTTCCACAATACATCTTTAATGGCCGCTTGGGCCACCACTTCAATGTGATCAGATGGCACTTGATCACGCTCTTGGTAAAATTCACTAAAGCCTGGAATATAGTGGGCCATAAACTCACCATCATTGGCGAACTTAAACACCGGTATAGAGTAAGGGGTATACAGTTCCGTGTCACCACGATCGGGAGTGGTACGCATGTAAGGGTAGCCTTGATACAAGGTTTGCATCAATACAGGGTGTTCTTGCAGCAACACATTGTGTACCGTTGCGGCACTCATAACACGGCTCAAACCTCCTGTTTTGCCCTGCCTAATGGACATTAGGCCTGTCACATCTGCGGTGGGATCACGGTGCATAATAAACTCGCCACCATTATGATAGGGTCGTCGATCTTCTGGGTCTTGCTTATCAATTACTTCACCAATGTAATCGCCACGATAGCTTTGTGATACCGGTATGCCAAGATGCAAGGCAATGGCAAAGTAGGCTAGCTTGGCTTGTTCTATACTGTATTGCGCCACTTCAAAGCCAGATAGCTTGGCTAAACCTCGGCCATAGCCAAGTACTTGTTGTATGTCTGCCGCCATGGCAACAAAAGAAGGCAGGTGAAAATCTGCTTTACTTAACTGCTCAAAGTTAACTTCACAGCCATCAAACTGGCCTATGGCTTGGTGTAACTCAGCTTTCATTTGGCTGGATAAGGTGAACAGCCAACTGTCATCGGCCTCTATTTCTTGCTTATCCCATACCGCTGAGCCAGTCACTGGCTGCATTTTTTGGCCACTTCCGGCAAATGTCTTCTGCATTTTCTTATTCTCGTAATGGTTAATGTGCCATTACTGTAGAACTTTTCTTGAAATATAAAAAATACATAATTAGTATAGCTAACCATATAATATTCTTATGGCTTTGTTATGGATTAATTATGAACCTCAAACAACTCAGTTACTTTCTAAAAATCGCAGAAATGGGTAGCTTGTCGGCGGCGGCGCGGGCTTTGTACGTTGCTCAACCGGCACTGAGCCTACAGATTGCCAATTTAGAAGCCGAGCTAGAAACACAGTTATTCATCCGCAGTGTCAAAGGCGTACAGCTGACCCGCGCCGGTGAAAAGTTGCTCGATCACGCCCTCGTCATTACCCGCCAGGTAGATGCGGCTAAAGACCACATACGCTCTGACACATTTTCGCCTCGAGGTGAAGTGCGATTAGTCATTGATGGATCGAAAGCTTACACCCTGCTCGCCCCTTTGCTACAACGCTGCACCGATCAATACCCCGACATCCAGTTACATATAACGGATGCCATGAGCACCCATGCCGCGCAGGCGCTCACGGCAGGCAAAGTAGACATGGCGCTGATACCAGGAGCCTCAGACCTGCGAGACGTAGATGTCACCCCTTTGTATCAGGAGCCTCTGCACCTGATCGGCAAAGATTTAGCCCCATATGGGAATCAAGGCTGTATTAATTTCGACCAATTGCATCAATTCCCTTTAGTAGCGCCGAGCAAAGGCTTTAACTTGCGTCACCACTTGGATGAGTCCGCCTTGCAAGCCCAGCATCCGCTCAACATCAAATATCAACAAGATACGGGCTTGTCCCTACGCTGCCTCACTCACCATGGCATGGCCTTTGCCATTTTGCCCTTAGACGTAATGGCCACCGAGTTGAAACTGGGTGAGTTGCAGTCTCTTAAGGTGGTGAATCCCACCATTGAGCGGGTACATTCATTGGTGCAGCTAGCCAAACGGCCGCCCTCAAATGCAATGCAGGCCGTTAGCGAGTTGTTAATTAAGCTGATTGCTAACTTGTGTGAGGATGGCACCCTAGACGGCAAACCTTTGATACATAAAAAGCCCCCGCCTAGTGACCTAGGCGAGGGCTTTTGAAGTGTTTTGCTAGCAAGAGCTAGCGTGAGCTTAAGCGCTTAGTTCCAACAACAATTTGTTAAGGCGTGAAACGTAGGCCGCAGGGTCATCCAGCTGACCGCCTTCGGCCAGTTGGGCTTGATCAAACAACACCCGAGCCAATTCACCAAAGCGGTCTTCATCGGCTTCGTCGTTAAGCTTAGCCACCAAAGGATGCTCTGGATTAAGCTCAAAGGTTGGCTTGGATGATGGCATGGCTTGGCCTGCAGCTTCCATAATGCGACGCATTTGTAGGCCCATGTCTTGCTCGCCCACTACCAAACAGGCAGGAGAGTCAGTTAAACGATGGGTAATGCGTACGCTGTCTACCTGGTCTGCCAAAAGGGTTTGAACCCGCTCAACCAAACCTTCAAATTGCTTAGCTTGCTCTTCATGTTCTTTCTTTTCGGCTTCGTCTTCCACTTCACCTAGGTCAAGGGCGCCTTTAGCAACGTCTTGTAGCTGGGTGCCGTCAAATTCCATCATGTGCGACATCAACCACTCGTCTACCCGCTCAGACAACAATAATACTTCAATGCCTTTCTTGCGGAAAATCTCCAAGTGCGGGCTATTCTTAGCCGTGTTGTGGTTGTCGGCAACCACATAGTAAATCTTGTCTTGACCTTCCTGCATGCGGCCTTTGTAGTCTGCCAAGCTGTGGCTTTGTTCGGTTTTGTCGTCGTTACTAGACGCAAAACGCAACAAGTTGGCAATCTTGTCTTTATTGCCGTGGTCTTCGGCCGGGCCTTCTTTCATTACCTGGCCAAATTCCGTCCAAAACTTAGCGTAATCTTCAGGCTTCTTTTTAGCCATTTTTTCTAGTATATCAAGCACACGCTTAGTTAATGCAGAACGCATGGAGTCGATGACGGGGTCTTTTTGCAGAATCTCACGGGACACGTTAAGAGACAAATCGTTGCTGTCTACCACGCCCTTAATAAAGCGTAAGTACATAGGCAAAAACTGCTCGGCTTCATCCATGATGTATACGCGCTGTACGTATAACTTTAAACCACGGGTGGCTTCACGCTGCCACATGTCCATAGGCGCTTTGGCAGGAATATACAGTAAGCTAGTGTAATCAAACTTACCTTCCACCTTGTTGTGAGACCAAGTTAGCGGCTCATTAAAGTCATGGGATACATGCTTGTAAAACTCTTGATACTCTTCGTCCTTAATCTCGCTGCGAGACTTAGTCCAAAGGGCAGTAGCCGAGTTAACTGTTTCTTCTTCAGGCTCTTGCTTGTCTGCATCTTCGCCGTAATGTTCTTTCATCATGATTACTGGAATGGAGATGTGATCAGAGTACTTGCGCACTAAGCTACGTAAACGAAAGCCTTCGGCAAATTCTGTTTCATCAGCTTTAAGGTGAAGAATAACATCGGTGCCACGGCCCAACTTTTCAACTTGAGAGATATCAAACTCGCCCTCGCCCTTGGAGCGCCAATGAACACCTTCAGAAACGTCTGCACCGGCTTTACGGGTAATCACTTCAACTTCATCGGCAACGATGAATGAAGAGTAAAAACCAACCCCAAACTGGCCGATTAACTGGGAATCTTTTTGCTGATCACCGGTGAGGTTTTGTAAGAACTCAGAGGTGCCAGACTTAGCAATAGTACCCAAGTGGTCGATCACGTTGGCGCGATCCATGCCAATACCATTGTCGCTGATGGTTAGCGTTTTGGCTTCTTTATCAAAAGTAATACGTATGGCCAGGTCACTGTCATCACCGTACAGGCTGCCATCGGATACCGCAGCAAAACGCATCTTGTCAGCGGCATCTGAGGCGTTAGAAATAAGCTCACGTAAGAAGATTTCCTTGTTGCTGTACAAGGAATGAACCATCAAATGCAGCAGTTGTTTAACTTCCGTTTGAAAGCCTAAAGTTTCGGTTTGGGTATCGGTGCTCATGGAATATTGTATCTCCGTAAATCCTGGGCTGCGCATGGTGCGCTATGTTAACTAGTACGCAAACAATGATGGGGGTAGCTTAAACAATTTCAAGCCACCAAGCCCATATTAGGGCGAGTTAATGCAGTTTTATACTTCCTCACCTAGCAAAAAATGGGTTCTGGCCGTGGCGATGGGTTGCGCATGATCAGTTTGCCAAGCATGCACAGTAACATTGGCAATACGTTTGCCCTGGCGCACTATCCCACAGCGGGCATAAGTGGGCTTAACACCGGCAGCGCGAATATAGTCAATGGAGAAATCGATAATCTTAGGTAAGGTGGGCTGCTCGCTAGTAAGCATCTGTGCCAGTGCTGCGGCCACTTCCATAAAGCCAGCCACCACCCCACCATGCAAGGCCGGAGTAATAGGGTTACCCACATTAGTGGGCTCGGTACTCAAGGTGAACAACCAGCCTTGATCGTCTTGGCTAATAGAGACACCAATCAACTTGGCATAGGGAATATAGGCCAACAAAGCGCTGTAATCGCCCTTCTGCTTAGCCGTTTCGATCAACTGTTTCAAGCTCATAAGATCGCCTCCTTAGAGCCGATTTTCACAAACCCAGTTTTGCCCCAGGTTTTGCCACTGCGCATAAAGGTTGCTACACAATGCACAATGGGGTCATTAGGGTCATCTTGATAGGCATAACCCCGCGCAAAACACACACTTCGAGTAACCTTGTAGCATTCGGCCCAGGCAAAAATTGAGCCTTTGACATTAGCTCGGCGCATGTGATCTATGCGTAAATCCAGAGTTGGACAAAATTCGGGTTGCGGCAAGGCTGCGGTAATGGAAAAGCCACACACGGTATCCATCATGGTGGTGAGAATACCACCGTGAATATACCCTTGCGGGTCCATACCAGAAAGCTCTGGGTTATAAGGCAACTCCAAGGTCAGTTGATCATCCGAGGCGTTAACTATTTTCATACCCAACTTTTTGCAATGGGGCAAAATCTGCAAAAAATTATTGGCTTTAGCAAGGCGTGATTGGTTATCCATGACTCCCCTTCAGCTCCCTTGAGCTATATGCAAGCTATATGAGGTGATAGTCTACCAAGGTTTTGCGGTTCTTCGAGTCATTAGAACCCATTAGTTCTGCCACCGAGCTAGAGCTAAATTCGCGGCTATAAAGAATATAAACTACCATCGTGGTGGTAACCATAAACACCGCTGGGTGCACGGTCCAGGTGAGTACTGCAAGGCTGTAGTAATAAGCCCTTAAGCCAAAGTTGAAGTTGTTGGCGGCCATAGTAAGGATTTTAGCCGCGCGGTTAACATGATCCATTAGCGCTTCATCGTCGGCAATGTCGCCATGCACTACGGGGGCACTGGAAATTAATACCGTGGCAAAGCCATATTGGCGTAAGCTCCAAGTAAACTTAAAGAAGGCATAGACAAACATGAGTGCCAAAAAGAAGATTTTAAACTGCCATTCTAGGGCCGATTGTGGCGGCAACATGGGAATGCCCCGCACTATGTGTACCACGTCATCGGTACGGCCTATTAAAGTTACCAGGCCCGCTAGAATAAGCAGGCTAGAGGATGCAAATAAGGTAACGTATCTTTCTAGGTTAGCCACCGCGCCTATGTCTGCCATGCGCATGTCGCGGCCGATCATACGCACCATCCAACGCTGGCGATAAGCGTGCAACACCCCCGTTAAGGAAGCTTTACGGCGTGAGGCCTTAATGGCGTAGGTTTGATAACCCAGCACGGCAACTACAAACCATACCAAGGCCACTAGGTTCCCAACTTGGTCAACGAGCAATGCACTTACAAAGTCGGTAATTTCTGCCATGGGTTTGTTGCCTACGCTTCGCTTTCGTCTACATGTTGTTGATACACCGATGTTTGCTTTTTCTTAGTTGCCAAACCCCTTTGCTTGCGGGTCTGATAACTATTAGCAGAAAAGGCCTTAGGCGCAGGCTTCTTCTTTTTGTTGGGGTTAAAGGTTACCCCGGCAACGGCGGGCATTTTTTTCTTGGCACGGGTCATAATTGGTCGGTACTGTAAATGAATCTATATGCTACGCATTTTATCACGCTTCGCTTGTGCTTTGTAAGGCAATCAATCGATCGCAAGCGCCATGCTTTGCTCATACTGAGCCGCCATCACGGGCCATTCTAGATGCTCTAACTTAGGTATGGTGTGTTTATTCGACTCTAGTAAGCTTGCCTGTTGTTGTATCAAATCAACGGCCGCTTTGGCTTCTAGTTGAATATCGTCCGCATCTGATGGGTATAAATAATCATCAGCAAACAGTTCCGCATAAACCAAGCGTTTAGGCAAAATTGGAATACAGCCTAGCTGCACGGCTTCTAACACCGCTAAGCCCTGAAACTCATGCAGTGCCGTTGATAACACCATGTCTGCCCCAGCTAGCCAGGTTAAGTATTGCTGGCGAGACTCTGCGAAACCACTATGCACTATTTGTTGGCTAAACTGAGTTTGGATTTGCTCAAATTCCTGCGGCGAATTTCTAAACTTCTGGCCCAAAATACAAATATTAAAATGCACTTTGCGGGCTTTAAGTTCATGCAGAATAGCCAACAATTGCAGCGGCCCTTTGTCATATTCCCAACGTGCCGCCCATACCAAGCGCAGTGGCTGCTGCTTGCTGTGCTGTGGCCATAGGCTAGCACCCAGCTCTTGGCCAGCTAAGGCAGTTAATGGCACGGCTAGCACCTGGCTCTTGTTAAGCAGCAGCTGGGGCACATCTACGGGCATTTTGTCGGGTAGTTGCTGCAACAATTCAGCTACACCCAATAGAAAACTATGGCGATTGTATTGGCTGTTAAACAGCAAACGATCTGCCGCTAAAGCGCCATAAAGGGTGACCATTTTTGGGTCTAGATTATGGCTTTGGTTGACACGGTTGGCATGGTTGGACGGGTAAACAAACTGGTTTTCATGAAAGTACATGAGGCATGGAATATTGGCCAAGTGTGGCACCATGCCCTTAAGCGAGGCTAAATCCACCATGGAGGTAGCGATAATGAGTTCGTAGGGCTGCTCTAACACCGCCCTTTCACCCAAGGCCCATTGCATGCTATTGCCACGAATACGCCAGCTAAAATGCCGCCCAGGCAATACCAACTCAGTCCAGTCGTGGTGTGCCAGTTGAGCCACCAAACTTTGACGCCAATATTTGTGGCTTTGAGCATCATAGGCCGACAATAATAAAATGCGCACGGGCTAAACTAACTTATTGAGGAAACGTGAAACCAAGCTACAAAACAATTCTGGTTTCTCGGCATGCAGCCAATGGCCACAATCGGTCATGATTTTGAGTTGGGCTTGGGGCAATAAGGCGTCAAAATCTGCTTTGTGCTGTGGCAGTATGTAAGCGGATGCAGAGCCTTTAAGCACTAAGGTAGGCCCGGTGTAGGCCTGGCCCGTAGGCGCAGCACTAATAGCTGGGTAATTCGCCTCAATAGCCGTTAAATTGTAACGATAGGCAAACTGGCCTGCTGCATTGCGATATAGGCTTTTGAGCAAAAACTGACACACCCTTGGATCTGCTTCGTATTCGCTCAGCTGACCCAAGGCTTGTTTGCGGGAGCTTAGGTTAGCTAAATCAATGGCCTTAAGGCCTGCAATAATGGCGTCATGCCTTGGCGTATAAACCACTGGGGCAATATCAGCCACCAACAAACTGCGTAAGTAATGGGGCTGATTAAAGGCAATTTGCATGGCCACCTTACCACCCATGGAATGGCCCAGCAGATCCACTTGCTGTAAACCTAAACCATCTAGGCTAGTGACAACGTCCGCAGCCATGGCGGCGTAATCTATGTGCTCATGATGTGGCGACATGCCATGGTTGCGCAAGTCCATGGTAATCACGTGGCGCTCTTGAGCCCACAGCAAAACTTGGCTACGCCAGTTGTCTTGGGCACCAAACAAGCCGTGCAGCACCACCAGTGGGTTGCCGCCTTGGGGGTTAAATTGTTGGCTCTTAAGTTGCATTTAACGCCTTAGTTCACTTCAACTTCAACTTCTTCCACGGGAATCTCAAAGTCGTGCACTTGTTGCCAGCCTTGGTTAGGCTGCCTTTCCCATACGGTACCAGCATTGTGGTCTAACAAGGCATCTAGGCTGCCATCGGCTTCGCACATGGGGGCTAAGGGGAAGGGTTCTAAGTTGGCAAATTCGGCCAGAAACTTTGCCGTTTCATAGCCGGTAAACAGGCGCCAGCCCGTATCATTGCCGTGTTCGGGAATGGTTTTGTACATAAAGCGTACCGGCAAGGCCTTGTCACCCAGGGCCAATTTAGAGACCCTGGCCATGTGACCATGGCGGGTCTGGCGCTTTTGCTCGGCCTTTGGCTCAGTCATGGCCTAATCCGTTAAACCAAGGTGGGCTGCATGGTAGCGCAAATGTTCTTCAATAAAACTACTGATGTAATAATAGCTGTGATCGTAGCCTTCACGTTCGCGGTAATCCAAGGGATAACTTAGGCTTTCGCAGGTGGCATTAAACACCGTAGGCATAAGCTGATCGGCATAAAACGGGTCTGCAGTACCCTGATCAATAAGCAATGCTTGTGGCTTGATGCCAGCGGCGCAGTTGCTTTGCAGCAGTTGATTGGCATCCCATGCGGCCCATGTAGACTCATCTGACCCCAAGTATGCCGTTAGGCCTTTTTGGCCCCACGGGCACTGAGCGGGTGAGCTAATGGGTGCAAAAGCCGACACTGAGGCGTACTTACCTGGGTTTTTAAGAGCGCAAATCAAGGCCCCGTGGCCACCCATGGAATGGCCACTAATGGCAGCCTTATCACTAACGGCATAGTTGCCAGTAATGAGTGCTGGCAATTCCTGCGTCACATAGCTGTACATATTGTAAGCTTTGGACCAAGGTGCTTGGCTGGCATCAACATAAAAGCCTGCGCCTGTGCCTAGGTCGTAGGCTTCGTCTTCACCTTCTACGGCGGCGTCTCTGGGGCTGGTGTCGGGCATGACTATGGCCATGCCTAGTTCTGCGGCAAGGGCAAAAGCGCCAGCCTTTTGGCTGAAGTTTTCGTCGTTACAGGTTAAACCCGACAACCAATAAAGTGCAGGTACCTTTGTTTGCTCTGCTGAGCCCTGCTGCGCTTGGGGTGGCAAAAAGATGGCAAAGGTCATGTTGCCATTGCAAACAGCAGATGGATGTTGCACGCGCAACAAGCGACCACCGTGAACCTTAACTTCAGAAACAGTATTTAACGACATGCTGGCATCCACTTAAAATATGATTACAGAGCGAATGCTTTCGCCACTGTGCATTAGATCAAAGGCCTTATTGATATCTTCTAGGCCCATGGTGTGGGTAACCATTGGATCGATCTTGATATCACCAGCCATGTAACGTTCTACGTAATCAGGCAATTGGCTGCGGCCTTTAACACCACCAAAGGCGGTACCGCGCCAGCTGCGACCGGTAACCAATTGGAATGGACGGGTGCTAATTTCTTGTCCTGCGCCAGCCACACCAATGATGATGGATTCACCCCAGCCCTTATGACAGCACTCTAAGGCAGAGCGCATAACATTAACGTTACCAATACATTCAAACGAGTAGTCCACGCCGCCGTCGGTTAGATCAACGATAACGTCTTGAATGGGTGCATCATATTTTTTAGGGTTAATGCAATCGGTGGCACCGAGCATTTTTGCCATTTCAAACTTGTCTTCGTTTATGTCAATAACAATAATACGCCCAGCGCCGGCCATAACCGCACCCTGCACTACGCTTAAGCCAATGCCGCCCATGCCGAACACGGCTACAGAATCGCCAGGCTGCACCTTAGCTGTATTTAATACTGCGCCAATACCCGTGGTGATACCACAACCCAATAAACACACTTTATCTAAGGGTGCAGCTTTGTTGATCTTGGCTAAGGCAATTTCTGGCACTACGGTGTATTCAGAAAAAGTGGATGTGCCCATGTAGTGGAATAAGGTTTCGCCATCAAGGGAGAAGCGACTTGTGCCATCTGGCATAAGGCCTTTACCCTGGGTGCCACGAATGGCTTGGCATAAGTTGGTTTTGCCAGATAAGCAAAACTTGCACTGGCCACATTCTGGCGTGTACAAAGGAATCACATGATCACCTACGGCAAGGCTAGTTACCCCCGCACCAATTTCCTCAACCACACCACCACCTTCGTGGCCGAGTACAGACGGGAAAATGCCTTCTGGATCATCACCAGACAAAGTAAAGGCATCGGTATGACAAACCCCTGTGGCGACCATACGTACCAAAACTTCACTGGCCTTAGGGCCTTGTACGTCAATTTCGGCGATGGTTAAAGGTTGGCCCTTGGCCAATGCGACTGCTGCTTTAGATTTCATGTGTCACCTATTATGTGGGTAAATTTTGTTGTTGATGCCATTGGACTAAGTCTGAGGCACTGCCCTTTACCACCACACGCTCTTGCTTGAGCGACAATTGATAGTCGTACATAGGGTCATAATAATGGGTTAATAAATAGCTGATCCAGTGTTTGTGAGCGGCTAGGTCTTGGTGCTGCGATTGTTGCTCAAGCGCATGGTCTAATAAAGCATCCACTTGTTTATACGCTGCGCCACCGAGGCGTTTACGAATTCGGAATATACTCTGTTTCAGGTCTGTAGAAAAGGTCTCAAAAGCACTATTTTCATCCGCTAAATGAGCCTGCCAGGCGGCGATGGCTTTTACCACGTATTCAACTCGCAAGCGCTCCACGCGGGCTTCAAAATCGTCTTCCAATACCATAATGGGCGAGGCTTTAAGTTTGGCCTGCAAACTAAGGGGTAATAAGCAGCGGCCAATGAGGCGGCTCTCGTCTTCATAAACCACCCCAACACCTGCCTGCTGGTGTAAATGCATGAGGGTAATGGCCAAGCTATTTTCAAAATCAATTTGGCTGGGCTGTTCGCCAATGTTTTTACCAAAGCTTGAGCCCCGGTGCTGAGCCAGGCCTTCTAAGTCTATGGTGCGCTCAAAACGCGGCAGTATCTCGGTTTTACCGGTGCCTGTGCGGCCGCTTAATACCCATGCAGGTATTTGTTCCACTAGGCTGTCTAAGCGATCAATCAAATGGCTGCGCAAGGCTTTATAGCCGCCTTCTACAAAGGGAATATTAATGCCTACCTCGGCTAACCATTGCTGGCTTACCTTAGACCTAAGGCCGCCACGAAAGCAATACAACACGGCATTAGGCTGCTGGCTAACAAAGCTACGCCAAGCGTCTACTCGCTGCTGCTTAATAGCACCATGCACCAACTCGTGCCCCAGGGCAATGGCAGCTTCTTGGCCTTGCTGTTTATAGCAAGTGCCTATTTGTTGGCGCTCATCATCGTTCATGAGGGGCAGGTTTTGAACTTTGGGGAAAGCGCCTTTTTCAAATTCAATGGGTGCGCGCACGTCAAACATAGGTGTCTGGTCAAGCAATAACTGGTCGAATTGACTGGCGCTTATGTTGGTAGGCATCTTGGTTGGCGATGTATTGGCCACCTTAAACCACCTCTACCCAGGCTTGTGTGTCGGCCTTGGCTTTAAGTTCACCTACCCAATAACAGGCCTGGCCAGCTTGCTGGCAAATTTGTTCGGCCTGGGCAAGTTGATCCGGCGCTACGGCTACTAGCAGGCCACCGCTGGTTTGAGGGTCACACAGTATATTCAACTGGGTCTCGCTAAGGGTGCCTAGTTTGTAGCCATAGCTAGCAAAGTTACGGCCACTGCCGCCGGGTACGCAATCTTGCTCAAGGTAATGGCTTAGGTCGGTAAGCAAAGGCACCTTGGCAAATTCAACTTGAGCTTGTAGCTGGCTGCCTTCGCAAACTTCGAGCAAATGCCCCATAAAGCCAAAACCAGTCACATCGGTCATGGCGTGCACGCCCGACAAAGGCGCTAACTTGGCACCAATGTCATTCAGCTTAACCATATTGTCACGGGCCATGTTAACGTCTTGCGGACGCAAAATGCCGCGTTTTTCTGCGGTGGTTAAAATACCCACTCCCAAAGGTTTGGTGAGCAGTAGTTGATCACCCTCTTGGGCTTGATCGTTACGCTTGAGTTGCTTTAAATCCACCCTGCCCGTTACGGCTAAACCAAAGATAGGTTCTGGTGAATCGATGCTATGACCACCGGCTAAACAAATGTTTGCCTGGGCACAAACAGAACGTGCGCCGTCGATTACTTGGGCGGCAATATCGGCTGCTAATTTATCCACCGGCCAGCCCAAAATGGCAATGGCCATTAGTGGTTGGCCACCCATAGCATACACATCGCTAATGGCATTGGCGGCGGCCACACGGCCAAAGTCGAAGGGATCATCGACAATAGGCATAAAGAAGTCTGTAGTACTCACCACGCCAGTGCCGTCACCTAGATCAAACACGGCCGCGTCATCGCGGCTCTCGTTACCCACAATCAGATTAGGGTGGGTAAATTTGGGCAGCTTAGACTGCAACATGGTGTCCAGCACTTGGGGTGAAATCTTACAACCACAACCTGCACCGTGACTGTATTGGGTGAGTTTAACGTCGCTCATAGTAACCTTATCTTGATAAAAAGCTAACAGCAGTGCGCAAGTATACCGCTATGCGTTTAGGTAGTTAAGCGCCAGTTGCCGCACTTGGCGTTGATGGGCCTTTTTGCTTAATTGGCCAGGGTTGATGATTTGCGCCCGTTCTTCTGCCTTACTTAGCACTTCATGCAACAGATACAAAGAGCCATAAAAGGCCCCGCTGTCCTTGCCTAGAAGCTGTAGCAAGCGCCTCTGTTGCTGTTTGTCTAAGCCATTATTGGCTTTGAGATGACTATTTGTAAGCTGTGCCCATACGGGTGTACTTATCTGGGCAAACCAGGTGTCTTTTGCAAACGCTAAATAGCCTTGCAAGTGACTATGTAACGCACCGGCTAACTCAACAGCGGCCTTAGATAGTGGCAACATCACCTGCACGCTATTAAGCCCCGTGGCAGCGTCGACCTTAACGCCAAACCACACAGCTTGATAAGCGTTGCTGTACCAAAAGTTGAGCAGCTCAGGGGCGGCGGCAAAGCTTGCACCTAAGTAATCTAACTGCTGCTCAGCAGCCAACTGCTGCAATTGCGCCAACATGCGGCAACCTAGGCCTAAACCCTGTAGCTTGGGCAATACTGCAAGCCGCTGTATACGCCAACTGCACAACTGCGCTGCCTGCGCAAAACCTGCCTGCTGAGCTAGAATTTGGGCCAACAAGTGACCTTGCACTCGGCGCTGCCCTAGCTCTACCTGACCCGCTAATTCAACGTCAAAACCGCCCTCTACACTTATCCATGCCACCCCAACAATCTGTTTGCCGAGCAGCCACACATGCACTTGAGCCGTGCCATGGTCGAGCAACTGACGCAAATCCTGAGGTGTGGTTTGGTAATGGGCCAGCATCAACAAGCCATACACTTGGTGCAGCAAGTGGCTATTACCCGCTAAAGTTGCATTGCTTAGGCACTGATGTTGCAGGCCCTGCAAATCTGCCTTATCGGTGTTTTTATGAAGCAGCTGCTGGTCTTTTTGTTGACCTGTCTGTTGGCATATCTGCTGATCGCAAAGAAAGCTTTGCAGCACCATGGCCTCAAGGGGGTCGTTAACACTCCAGCGCATGGGCTGGTGTAAGCTTAGCTGCTTTACTGGCCGGCCTAAATCAGCCAGCAAGCGTGGCAATTTGAGCCGATAGCCCTGGCCACTACCTTCGTAGCCATCTTGGGTGGAACACAACACCAATAATTCATACGTTTGGGCCAATAGAGCCAGCTGCGATAACGGCAAAGCTGCTGCTTCGTCCACAATTAGCATACCTGCCTGTGGCTTATGGGCCAACAATGCATCTACCGCCCAAAAATTGATGGGGTCAGCACCCGCAGTAAACTGCATGCTGGCGAAGGCCCTTTTGCTGGGAGCAGTAACTAACACGGGTCCATATTGAAGTGTGTTAGTTCGATCTGTGTTGCTTAGGGCTGCGACCACCCAGCCTAAACAGCTAGATTTGCCACGCCCACGCTTAGCGTTAAGGCAATATACCGCAGGCTCTTGGCTATTATAAGCCTGTATCAGTTGATGTATTATTTGGCTTTGTTGGGGGCTTGGTTGCAGTGCGGGCTGGGTTGCCAATGGCATTTTTTCGGGGCGTGTTAAGAGTGGCTTAAGTTCAGTGTTTAAGCCCAAACCATGGTAAACATAAATAGCGTCATGGCTAGGCCAAAGGTTAATCCACCAGCGTTTAAAAAAGGAATAGCTGTGGTCTGGGGTTTGCTCATAAGCGAGCAGCTGCTGGTCGCCATGGTGCACCCATTGATCCAACTCAGGCACCAGTAACACCAGTACACCACCCGCCTCTATGGTGCCACTTAAGGCACAAAAGGCAGTTGCATTAAATTCTTCATGGGCATTGTAAATCACCCCGCATCGGTTGCTGCCTAAGGCTTGGTTCGCTTGAGTAGCAGTTAACGCTGAGCCTAAGTCTGGACTTTTGCTAGCCAGCCTAGGGTTAAGCCACAAACAAGGCCCTATAGTGTGCTCCAATGCTTGGGCATAATCACAAGCCAAGGCTTCATCCATAGCCAACACCAACATTAAGCGGTGGCCTCGTGAGCGGGCGGTGGCAATATGAGCATCCAAGTTGTGCCAATGCGTTAACAATTGCAAAACAGCAGATCCTAGGTGGCGAAAGCGGGGTTTTATTGTACACTGCTTATACATCAAGCAACCAGTTAAACCCGCTTCGAGCAACATTATGCAACGACTTGCCGCCACCTGCCCCCACGACTGCCCCAGCGTTTGTGCCTTAGAGGTTGAGCGCATAGACAGCCATACCATAGGCGGTGTGTACGGCAACAAAAACCAAACCTATACCCAAGGTGTAATTTGCGCCAAAGTAGCGCGCTACAAAGACCGCATCCACCATGCCCAGCGTTTAACACAGCCCATGCTCCGCACAGGGGCAAAGGGCGTCGGTATAAAAGCTTACAAAACCATTAGCTGGGATGAAGCGTTAGACTTACTGGTAGAAAAATTTAGTCACATCACCAACAAATACGGTGCCGAAGCCATATGGCCCTATCACTACGCCGGTACCATGGGCTTAGTACAACGGGATTCCATCGACCGCCTTAGCCACAGCCTGGGCTATTCACGCCAAAAATCCACCATTTGTACAACTATAGCCGACGCGGGTTACATTGCCGGTACGGGCCTAAAGCGCGGCATTGACCCACGGGAAATTGAACACGCATCGCTGGTGATTATTTGGGGTGGCAACCCTGTGCATACGCAAATCAACGTTATGCACCATGTTAATAAGGCCTGCAAAAACAATGACGCCAAGCTCATTGTTATCGATCCTTATCGCACGGCCACTGCCAAAAAAGCCGATTTACACTTAATGCTCAAGCCAGGTACCGATGGCGCCCTTGCTTGTGCAGTAATGCATTGTTTGTTTCGGGATAAATATGCCGATTGGGATTACCTCAACCAATTTACCGATGACCCACAGGGTCTAGAGCAACATCTGCAGGACAAAACCCCAGCCTGGGCAGCAGCGATTACCGGCCTTGAGGAGCAAGACATAGAAACCTTTGCCTTGTGGTATGGCACTAATCCACAAGCCTTTATGCGCTTAGGTTATGGCTTTAGCCGCAGCCGCAACGGCGCTTTTAATATGCATGCCGCCAGCTGTTTACCCGCTATAACGGGGGCGTGGAAGCACCTAGGTGGCGGCGCCCTTTATAGCAATGCAGCTCTTTATCCAATGGATTTCACCTTAATCAAAGGCTTGGATGAGCTTGATTTGAGCAAGCGAGAACTAGACCAGTCGCGCATTGGGCCTATTCTCACCAACAACAAGCATGATTTACAGGGCAAGGGCCCTATCAAAGCTATCTTTATACAAAACACTAACCCCATGGTAGTGACGCCAGAATCTAACTTGGTGCGCCAAGGTTTTGAACGGGACGACTTGTTTATCTGTGTGCATGAACAATTTATGACCGAAACCGCGGCCATGGCAGACTTAGTGCTACCCGCTACCATGTTTTTAGAACACGACGACATCTACCTTGGCGGCGGCCACTCCCATGTGCAGCTGAGCCGTAAAATCATTGAACCACCAGGAGAATGTCGCAGTAACCTTTGGCTTATTAACCAACTAGGCCAGAGGTTAGGTAGCCAACACCCAGGTTTTAACATGTCGGCCTTAGAGTTAATGCAACACAGCGTGGCTGCGACGGGCAAGATCAATTGGCAAGATCTATGGCGCGACAATTGGGTAGACTGCGCATTGCCCTTTGAAGAGGCTCACTACCTTAATGGCTTTGGCCATGCCGATGGCAAATTTCATTTTCGCCACGGCTGGGATCAAGAGCTACTGGGCAAGGTTAGCTGTTCTGCTTTTCCTGAGCATGTGGCCATCACCGACCCCACCACGGCCAAACAGCGTTGGCGCTTGGTAACCGCACCTGCGCGGCATTTTTTGAACACCACCTTTACTGAGACACCCTTTTCTTTACGCTTAGAAAAGCAACCAGAATTGATGATTCATCCTAAGGATTGCTTAGCAATTGGCGTTAGCGATGGTGATAGGGTTGAAATTGGTAATCAGCGTGGCAGCCTTGAGCTGGTGGTTAAAGTCTTTGATGGCCTGCAGTTGGGCACTTTGATATGCGAATCTATATGGCCTAACCAAGCCTTTGCTGGCAATGTGGGTATCAACGCCCTGACCAGCGCCGAAGCCGCCTTACCCCATGGAGGTGCGGTGTTCCACGACACCAGCGTATGGTTAAAAGCCTGCGCTCAAACATCACCCCAGAATTAAAGGCTAGCTAGTAAACGCCCAAAGCCTGGCTTATTTAGGCTCACATTAAGTTGCTTTAATAGGTGCCAAGCCATCACTTGGTTACTTGATAAAAAGTAACAGCCATAGGTTTTTTCTAGAGACTCCAGCATGGCAAGGGCTTTGAAGTTGGTGCAGGAAATAAACACTGCATCAGGCACCTTATCCACCTGAGCCAGCAATTGCGCAATTAATTTAGCTAAGTGCGCAGGATCCATGGAACCAATATCACGATCCAGCTCTAAATTGAGGCTCCCCCAAGCTTGTATATTATGCCCTGTCTGGCTTAACGCCTGATAAAAAGGTTGGTTGACCGCCGCCACATAGGGCGATAGCACCACAATATCTTGCGCCTGAATATGCTTGAGTGCGGCTTTTACTGCGGTGAATGGGTTGCTGGTGGTTAAGCTTGCATCACCTTGTTGTAATAGCTGTTGAACTTTGTCTTCGCCGATCACCAAGCTTGCCGATGTACAGCCGTAAGCTATGGCATCCAGAGCTACATCGGGTAGAATCAGGCTCGCGCACTGACCAATTTGGCTGGCCATGGTGAGTAACGTGTCTGGGTTCACTTCGGCGGCACAAGCTAAGCGCGAGACTAAGATTTCAATAGGTAGGCCGGAAAATAGCTCACGCCACTCGGCTTCTATGACCATGTCTGTCGCCAGCACCACTAAACCTATGCGTAGAGGTTTGTTGGCGCTGCTTAAAAAGCGAGCCGTTAAGGGCTTACAGACATGTTCAAACGATGGCATGGGTTACATCCTAAGGCTAAAAATCAACTAGTGAGTGATGCTGTTACGCTGCAACTTAGACCAAGTGCGGCTAACCAAATGAGTTAAGCTAGTGGCAGCAGCTATGCCCAGCTTTTCGCCTACGGTCTTTTTAACTACATACTCTACGAGCAGTACATCTCCTTGGGCAACCGCCTCTTGCAGCACCTCATCGGAGGTGCCTAGGGCATCAATCAAGCCCAAATCAATGGCCTGTTGGCCATACCATACGTCGCCATTAGCCACTTCTTCTAGATCCAACTGAGGCCGCTGTTGATGCACCCATTGCTTAAACAAAGTATGGGTTTGTTGTAGGTCCTCTACAAATTTGTCACGGCCTTTACGGGTGTTTTCGCCCATAATAGTAAGGCTGCGTTTGTGCTCGCCTGCTGTGAGCACTTCTACATCGATGGAATGCTTCTTTAACAAACGGTGCACATTAGGTACTTCTGCCACCACGCCGATGGAACCCACTAAAGCAAATGGCGCCGCCACAATATTATTAGCCATGCAAGCCATCATGTAACCGCCACTGGCAGCCACCTGATCGACACAGATGGTTAGGGGGATGTTGGCTTTATTGATACGGGCAAGTTGTGAAGCCGCCAAACCATAGGTGTGCACCATGCCGCCGCTGGAGTCCAAGCGCATAATGATCTGGTCGGTGGTTTTAGCCACTGAGATAATAGCCGAAATTTCATGGCGTAAATGTTCCACTGCACTGGCCTTAATATCGCCATCAAAGTCTAAAACAAATACTCTTTTCTCTGTTTCACTAGAGGACAACTCATTGTCTGCATCGGTCTTGGTGCTGTCTTTAGAGCTCTCTTTAGCAACTTTGGCTTGCTTTTTGGCGTCGGCTTTGGCTTGCTTGGCTTTGAGTTTATCGGCCTTTTCTTGGCTTTTTCGAAGTTGCTTAAACTGGAACTTGTCCATCATGGCGTGATCTAAAGTGTCCGTCATGTCTTCAAATTCATCGCTTAAATTACGCACTTCAATGTGTCCCGACCTACTCTGATGGCGCCTATTTTGACCCGCCACCAGGGCCAGGCCAATGACCACTATAATGGCGATGCAAAAGGTTACAACCTTAGCTAAAAACAGCCCGTACTCGTATAAAAAATCTAACACTCAACGTCTCCAAATGTGGCACTGTTTTGCCAGTGGCCTTAATGCTTCTATTCTAGTCTAGTCTGCCGAAAAACCCTACCGCTAGATTGGGCCTATTTTGACCTCATATTGCTCAGCATCGATTCAAACGCTTGTTTGATTTTGTGTAAAAAAGAGCATAGAATCAAATTTTACAATCATTGACTAGGACTAAACCCATGACAGTAGCAGAACTTATGGCCAAAATGCAGTCAGCATTTATCGCCGACGAAGCCGAAGGCCTACAAGCAACCTTCCAATTCTGCATCGCAGACGACGATGATTTCTACCTTTCTATTGATGACGCTAGCTGTAGCTCTAGCCTGGGCAACCACGAAGATCCAGAAATCACCATGTCTATGGACTCCGCCACCCTCAACGAAATTGTGAGCGGCGAACTTGATGGCATGGCAGCCTTTATGGGCGGACGCTTACAAGCCGAAGGCGACGTTATGCTAGGCACACGCTTAAGCCAGTTATTCGAACTCGGTTAGCCCTACCCCTCTATAGCAGCCTAGTCCCCCTTAGGTCTCATGCCTGGCTGGGCTGCTAAATACTCGCTATATTTGTAAACATTGCGTAAACCATCTAAAATAAGCCGCCCAATTAGCCGCTCCACAGCTACATCTAAATTAACTGGCTAACACCGAATTACTTATCACCTTTAACAGGATCTTTGTATGCAACCAGTACTATCTATGTCGCAGGCATTTAGTCGCAATTTCTTAGGCAACTCGCCCACTTGGTATAAGCAGGTCATTATTGGCTTCTTAATTTTCAACCCTATTTTGTTGGCCATTGCTGGGCCTACGATCGCTGGTTGGGCGCTGATTTTTGAATTCATCTTCACCCTAGCCTTAGCACTTAAGTGTTACCCACTACAACCTGGCGGCTTGTTAGCCATAGAAGCCATTATTATTGGCCTGGCCACACCAGAAGGTGTTTACAACGAAGTGAGCAGCAACCTGCAAGTAATTTTGCTGCTCATGTTCATGGTGGCTGGCATTTACTTCATGAAAGACATGTTGTTGGCTGTGTTTACCCGCTTCTTGGTGGGGGTTAAGTCGAAAATAGCCTTGTCATTACTGTTTAGTATTACCTCAGCTGTGCTGTCGGCATTTTTGGACGCATTAACAGTAACTGCGGTACTTATCAGTGTGGGTGTGGGTTTCTACTCTGTGTACCATAAGGTTGCATCTAACGCCGGCTCCCAGGACCATAACCACACCACCGACGAACATGTGGTTGAACTGCACCGCGAAGACCTAGATCAGTTCCGTTCTTTCTTGCGTAGCCTATTGATGCATGGTGCTGTGGGCACTGCATTAGGTGGCGTAACCACTTTAGTGGGCGAGCCTCAAAACCTATTGATCGCAGAAAAAGTAGGCTGGAACTTCGTTGAGTTCTTTATTAACATGGCCCCTATCACCATGCCTGTGTTGGTCATAGGCCTGCTCACCTGTATCGTTACCGAAAAATTCAGCTGGTTTGGTTACGGCGCTAAGTTACCTGCCGCCGTACGTACGGTATTGGAAGACTATGATGCTGAACTAACTTCCAAGCGCAGCCTACGCGACAAAGCCACCTTGATTGTTCAGGGCACTGTGGCAGTATTGTTGGTGCTAGCTTTAGCCTTCCACGTTGCTGCAGTGGGCCTTGTTGGTTTAATGGTCATCATCATTCTTACTGCCTTTAACGGCATTACCGAAGAGCACCAAATTGGCCATGCCTTTGAAGAGGCCCTGCCCTTTACTGCTTTGTTAGTGGTGTTTTTCTCCATTGTTACGGTGATTCATGAACAGCACTTGTTCAGCCCCATCATTGAGTGGGTGCTTACCCAAGAGTTGGATATGCAACCGCGTATATTCTTTGTTGCTAACGGTGTTTTGTCTGCCATTAGTGATAACGTGTTTGTGGCTACCATTTACGTCAACGAAATTGTCACCGCTTTTGAAGCGGGCCTCATTGACCGAGCGCACTTTGAGAAGTTGGCCATTGCCATTAATACCGGCACCAACATACCTAGTGTTGCTACACCTAATGGCCAGGCGGCCTTCTTGTTCCTACTAACCTCTGCCGTAGCACCTCTAATTCGCTTATCCTACGGCACCATGGTATGGATGGCATTGCCTTACACCATCACCATGAGCATAGTCGGTTACTTTGCCGTGAGTTACGTGCTCTAAGTCAGTTTACACAAGGGTCATATGACCCTTTACGTAAGCCATAAAAAAGCCGCACATGTGCGGCTTTTTTATGGCTGGTTAAGTCTACTTATTCATCAGAAGTTAACCACAAACACTGATTACCAGACACCTTAGCCAATAACTGTAGTTTGGCATCATGAGCTTCCAGCTCTTGCTGGCTTGCCTTAACAACCACTAATTCGTCAGTGCTAATCTTCACTTGACGACTGGTAACCACATCTGCACCGCCTTCTGTAGCCGTTGCTGCATCCCCTGCCAGCAGCAAATCTGTTTGACCACCGGTCATAGTTAAGTAGACTTCGGCTAAAATCTCCGAGTCCAGCAGGGCTCCGTGGAGCTCACGATGAGCATTGCTAATGCCGTAACGGCGACACAAAGCATCTAGGTTATTCTTTTGCCCTGGGTGCTTTTGACGCGCCAGCTTTAAAGAATCGGTGATTTTACAAATATCGGCTATTTTGGGATATGAACGCCCAGCTGCCTTGCCCACAATGGCCAGTTCGTTATCTAAAAAGCCTAAGTCAAAGGGGGCGTTATGAATAACCAGTTCGGCGCCTCGGATAAAGTCTAAAAACTGCTCGGCAATAGCCGCAAACAAAGGTTTGTCCTGCAAAAACTCTTCGGTAATACCATGTACGGCTTGAGCTTCTAGGGGTACGTCACGCTCGGGCTGAACATACTCATGAAAGCTCTTGCCTGTGAGCCGCCGGTTGACCATTTCAAGCGCACCCACTTCAATGAGTCGATGCCCCTGCTTAGGTTCAAGCCCAGTGGTTTCAGTATCTAATACAATAATTCGCACGTCTAATTCCTGTCGTGTTTAGGGTGTGTGATCGGCCGCACCTAGGTTAGCCAAGTCGTCGGCTATGTCGTTCTCGACATGACCGCTATGACCTTTAACCCAATGCCAAGTCACTTCATGCTGTTGCACAGCTAGGTCTAACATTTGCCATAAATCAGCGTTTTTAACGGGCTTTTTAGCCGCCGTTAACCAGCGATTTTTACGCCAATTAATAATCCACTCGGTAATGCCCTTACGCACATACTGTGAGTCGGTGGTTAAATCTACAGTGCAGGAGCGCTTAAGGGCTTGTAAGCCTTTAATGGCTGCCATTAGCTCCATACGATTATTAGTAGTTAGGGGCTCACCTCCATGTAAACGCTTTTGCTGATGCTTAAAGCGCATTAATACTCCCCAGCCTCCAGGCCCAGGATTGCCTTTACAGGCACCATCGGTAAACAATTCAACTTGATCAGACACTGACTCACTTGTCTCCTGTGGTTTTTTGATGCGTATGGCCGTTTTGCTGGGTAGCGCCGGCAAGACCAAACTTTGCCTTTACACTACGCCTAGCCCAGTGAGTTTTAAGCAGGTGTACGCGGGTTTCTTGTTTTACTGCGCATAGCACATAACCAGCACTCAATGGTTGAATTAACCACGGCAGCCAAGTTTGAATGCGCATCTTACTGGGTGAGCAATCATATACAGGCTTGATATCAAAGTCACCAAAATTGAGCAACGCCAACCAATCTTTGAGGCGACTGCGGGCTAAAAACTGAGCCCGCCAAGGCGCCCCTCGGCGTAATCGCAACCAACGCCAAAGGCCCCATGGTCCATAGGGGTTGAAGCCGGTAATAACCAGCCTACCGCCGGTTTGCACAATGCGTGCTGCCTCTCGTAAAACCTGATGCGGGTTGTTGCTCATATCAAGCACATGCTGCATCACCACTAAGTCGATGGATTCGGTTGCTACGGGCAATTGGTGTGGGTCCATTAATGTATGCCCACCCAGTGAGGGGTTAGCGGTTAACGCCATGGCATATTTAATGGGGCTTTCTAGGGTTGCACTAAGCTGCGCGTTAAGACCCAAATAAACACTGTAATGACCAAATGCACGGGGCATTAGTTGAGCCAACCCGATTTGTTCTTGAGCCATATAAGCACGCCCAAGTGGCGTTGTTAACCAAGCAGAAAACTGTTGCTCTTCAAGGCTGTATGATTGCAGGGATGAGTTTTCAAACATCATTCATAATACGCTAGTTTAGGCTCTAATAGCCAACCAAGAGCCATACCCAAGATCGCACTTGCCTTACGGGCTTTGGGCGACTACTCTAAACCGATCTAATGATAACCAGTTAATACTATGCAAACTCCATCAGACCTGCTTAACATTACGCCGCTAAAAGCCTTCGATGACAATTACATTTGGTGCATCGAAGCTGCTGGCGAGCTTGGTTTTGTTGTGGTTGACCCAGGTGATGCTCAGGTAGTGCAAGAGCACGCCAAGCAAAGTAACAAAAGCTTGGCGGCTATACTCGTGACCCACCACCATGACGACCACACAGGTGGTGTTAATGCGTTAATTGAAGCTTATGGACCCATACCCGTCTATGGACCTAGCAACAGCCCCTACGCCAATATTAGCCACCCACTGCAACAAGACCAGCAAGTTGAGGTCTTGGGTCAGACCTTTGAAATCATGGAAATTCCTGGTCATACCTTAGACCACATTGCCTACTATAATGCGGAGCAAGGGCTACTATTTTGTGGTGACACCCTATTCTTGGCAGGCTGCGGCCGTGTATTTGAAGGTACACCTGAGCAAATGCACCACTCCTTAAGCAAAATAATGGACTTACCCGCCATAACTAAGGCTTACCCTACCCATGAATATAGCTTAGCCAACCTAGCTTTTGCGCTGGCCGTAGACGCTAACAACGATGCCTTACAGCTGGCCTATACCACGTGCCAAGAGACCCGAGCCAAAGGGCAACCCACTTTACCTACACACTTGTCCCAAGAAGCAGCCATTAATCCATTTGTACGCACCCAAGACATTAACGTGGTTGCCAGTGCCAGCAAATATGCAGATGGGCCGTTACACACACCTGCCGAAGTGTTTGCCAGCTTAAGAAGTTGGAAAAACACCTTTTAATGGGGTTTTAATGCCTTTAAAAGGGAACTTATAGCGCATTTTAGGATCTATATTGACCTAATTCTGAAGGGTGGTAAAATATCGCTCTTTTTTGACTCATTGACTGCGACTTCCACTTTGACAACTTACTTTCCCAATGCCATTTTTAGCACAGCCATGCGCCGCTCTACCCTTATTGGCTTAACCATACTATTGGCAGCATGCCAATCTGCCTCACTAACACAACCAAGCGCTATCACTAATACGCCAACTAAGGCGACAACTAAGGCGACAACTAAGGCGACAACTAGTGCGACAACTAGTGCGACAACTAATACGCCAACTAATACGCCAACTAATACGCCAACCAATACGCCAACCAATACGCCAACTAATACGCCAACCAATACGCCAACCAATACGCCAACTAATACGCCAACCAATACGCCAACCAATACCCGCGTAACAACAAGCATTGATAGCCCAGCAGCTAAGGTTATTAGTCACAATACCGACACTGCAGCCGCCAAGCCGCAAACGGCGCAGCAATTGGCGCAAAAATTTGCTGCCAGCAATGACCATGAATGGTCGGAACTGGATACTGAAGCCAGCACATCCACTGCCGCTAATTTACTTGCCGATGGCAATCAAATTGAAGCCCCGGTGACGCTAGATTTGTGGCAAATGACAGTGGCCAACTACGGCCTTGAGAAAATCAACAACTCACGCATAGATCAACAGTACAACTGGTATAACAAACACAAAGAGTACATGCACCGCGTGACCACTCGGGCCAGCCGTTACTACCATTACATATTGCACTCAACTATAGACCAATCTATACCCGCCGAAATTGCCTTATTACCTATTGTAGAAAGTGGCTTTGATACCTTTGCCTATTCGTCTGGCCGAGCTGCTGGGGCCTGGCAATTTATCCCTTCAACGGGCCGAGCATTCGGTTTGAAGCAAAACTGGTGGTATGACGGTAGACGCGACGTAGTGGCATCTACCCAAGCCGCGCAAAAATACCTCTTACAACTGCATAAAATGTTTGACGGAAATTGGTTATTGGCTATTGCTTCCTACAATGGCGGCCAAGGCACGGTTATGAGAGCCATTAAACGCAATAAGAAAGCCGGCAAAGCAACGGATTTTTGGTCCCTAGACTTGCCTAGAGAAACCATGAACTACGTGCCTAAGTTACTCGCCGTGGCTAGAGTGATCGCCGAACAAGCAGGCACGCCAAACTTATACAGTATCAAAGATGAAGCCTATTTTGAGGCTATCGATGTAGGCTCGCAAATTGACTTAGCCCAAGCGGCAGAAATGGCCAACATTACCACCGATGAGATTTATCGTTTGAACCCTGGTTTTAACCAATGGGCCACAGACCCACAAGGCCCACACAAACTGTTAATTCCCATTGCCCATGCCGAGCCCTTTAAACAAGCCCTCGCAGAGCTACCCACTAACCAGCGGGTAGCTTGGGAAAGGTACACCATAGTAAGCGGTGATAGTTTGCTAAAATTGGCCAACCGCTATCACGTGAGCGTGGATATACTGCGCAGCATTAACAACATAAATGGCAACCTAATCCGGGCCGGAAAAACCATGTTGATCCCCATTGCCAGCAAAGAGGCCTCCGCCTATACCCTTAGCGCAGCGCAGCGGGTAATTACTCGACAACAACAAATATCCCAAAGCCAAGCCAGCCAGCGCATCGGCTATAAAGTCAGAAGTGGTGATAGCTTGTGGAAAATTGCCAATCAATACAAGGTCAGTGTTAAGCAGCTATTGAGCTGGAATAAGCTGGGCACTAAATCGGTATTACAGATAGGCGATAAGTTGAGCATTTGGCCAAGGGTTAGCGCCAACAAGTTGGTGAGCCGCCGCCAGGTGGTTAAAAAGCTCAATTACAAGGTGCGTTCAGGCGATAACTTATCCACCATTGCTCAGCGTTTTAGCGTTACCGTTAAACAAATACAAACTTGGAACCAGGCCCTCAAAAAGTACCTGCAGCCGGGGCAAAAGCTAACCTTGTTTGTTAACGTTGTTGCACTCAAGCAATAACCCCCACTTTTAAGCCAAAAAAAACCCGCCTTAGAGGCGGGTTTTTTGACCTTGTCTAGCTTATAGCTGGTCGTCTACACCTTTTACATACCAGTCCATACCTAGCAATGTACCTAGGTCTACAACCTCGCCTGCTGCAGCTGCTAAGCTACCATCCTGCTTATATACAGGGCCAGCGAATGGATGCAGTTCACCCGACTTAATGGCAGCGGCAGTGGCTTGCGCCACGGCTTTTACATCAGCTGGCATGTTCACGAATGGACCCATGTTAACCATGTTGGAATCCATACCACCAAAGGTATCGGTGCTTACCCAAGTGCCATCTAACACAGCCTGTGTACGGGCTATATAGTAGTCCGCCCAGTTATCGATGATTGAAGTCAACAAAGCATTAGGGGCAAAGGCAGACATATCAGAGGCCTGACCAAAGGCATGTACGCCCTGCTCTTCTGCAACTTGTACCGCAGCGGTTGAATCCGTGTGCTGGGTAATAATGTCGGCGCCTTGGCTAATTAATACCTTGGCAGCATCGGCTTCACGGCCAGGGTCAAACCAAGAGTTAACCCACACAACTTTCAATTTAAAGTCTGGGTTAACCGTTTGAGCTCCCAACAAGAAGGCGTTAATGCCACGCACAACTTCAGGAATTGGGAATGAACCAATGTAACCAGCAACGCCAGACTTAGACATCTTAGCTGCGATTTGGCCAATAACATAACGGCCTTCATAAAAACGTGAAGAGTAAGTAGATACGTTGTCAGTACGCTTGTAACCCGTAGCGTGTTCAAACTTCACGTCGGGAAACTTGGCTGCTACTTTTAAGGTTGGGTCCATATAACCAAAAGAGGTGGTGAAGATAAGACCCGCACCTTGGCGAGCCAAGCGAGTAATAGTACGTTCTGCGTCAGGGCCTTCCGGTACATTCTCAACAAACACGGTTTCAACCTGACCACCAAACTTAGCATCGATGGCTTTACGGCCTTGGTCATGCTGATAGGTCCAACCATGGTCGCCTGGAGGACCAATATAAATAAAACCTACTTTGAGCTTCTCTGCTGCAACAGCAGACATAGACAGTGCGGAGGCTAGTGCAATACCAGCGACTACGGTGAGTAACTTCTTCATACAACATCTCCCCATCAATTATGATGACTTATTATTAAAATGTTACTGCTATAACGATCCCTAAGCTGAGCTTAGCGGTCGGGTACAAAACCCTGTCCCAAAGATGCAGGGGTATTGATAACGGACAAGCGTCGGTTGGTAGAAATCACAACCAAAGCCAAAATAGTGGCGACATAGGGCAAAGACGACAAGAGTTGAGAAGGAATGCCTACCCCCATGCCTTGGGCATAGAGGCCCAGTATCCATACACCACCAAATAAATAGGCACCTGCTGCAAGGCGGCCTGGCAACCAAGTAGAGAATACCACTAATGCCAACGCAATCCAGCCCCTGCCTGCAGTCATATTTTCGATCCATAGAGGTGTGTACACCAAAGACAAATACGCTCCAGCAAGGCCAGAGGTAGCGCCACCAAAGGCAATGCAGGCGTAGCGCACGGCAACCACTTTATAACCTAAAGCATGGGCCGAATTGTGATTTTGTCCCACAGCGCGAATAATAAGGCCAATACGAGTGCGTCTAAGCACATAGCCTACGCCTGCGGTTAAAGCAATGGAAATATAAACTAAGGGATCTTGGCCAAAGACTAAACGGCCCACATAGGGCAAATCGGATAGCCAGGGGATGGACACATTAGCTAGCTTTACTCCAGGTAAGCCGACAAAATCACTGCCAATTAAGCCCGAGAGGCCAAGCCCTAGCAAGGTAATGGCAAGACCAGTAGCAACCTGATTAGTAATCAGCGTTTGCGTTAATACGCCAAACAATAAAGACATAGCCACGCCAGCAAATACCGCAGCCAAAACACCTAACCATGCAGAACCACTCACGTGGGCAGCAGCAAAGCCACACACGGCGCCCATAACCATCATGCCTTCAATACCTAAGTTAAGCACCCCAGAGCGCTCAACTACGAGTTCACCGATGGCGGCTAACAACAATGGTGTAGACGCGGTAATGATGGTAAATAAGATAGCTTCATAAGCGCTCATGATGGCTCTCCTAGGGTTGAGTTCTTAGGCGCACCTAGCCAGCGGATACGATATAAAATGAGGGTGTCGCACATCAAAATAAAGAACAGCAACATGCCTTGGAATACTTGGGTGGTTTTATCGGAAATGCCCAATTCAATTTGCACGCCTTCGCCGCCGATGTAACTGATGGCTAAAAGCAAGCCCGAAAATATCACACCCAAGGGGTTAAGGCGGCCTAAAAAGGCCACAATAATTGCTGTAAAACCATAGTTAGGCGAAATATGCGGCTGCAATTGCCCCACTGGGCCTGCTACTTCGATTAAGCCGGCAAGGCCTGCCAAACCACCTGACAAAGCAAAGCAAAACCAAATCATCTTGGTTTGCGAAAAACCTGCAAAAGCGCCGGCTCTGGGCGCACTACCCACCACTTTAACCTCAAAGCCTTTAAGGTTGTTACGCATCATCCAGTACAAAATCAAGGCAGTAAATAAAGCAATTACTAAGCCAAAATGCATGCGCCCATCGCCCCACGTGGGCAGTAGATGCCAACCTTCAAAGGCAGCTGACTTAGGGAAGTTGTAGCCATTGGGGTCATTCCACGGACCGCGCACCATCCAATCTAAAAGTAATTGGGCGATATACACCAACATCAAACTGGTAAGAATTTCATTAACGCCAAAACGGGTTTTGAGCCAAGCCGGAATACAGCCAAATAAAGCTCCACCTAGGGCACCGAGTATGAGCATGGCCACTAAGGCCAAAGGCGATTGCCAGTCACCGAACAAAACCGGAATCATAGCCCCCATTAAGGCGCCCGCAGTTAATTGGCCTTCGGCACCAATGTTCCACACGTTACCCTTGAAGCAGACCGCCAAACCCACCCCAATAAGTATTAAGGGGGAGGCTTTAACCAATACTTCTTCAACTGACCACCAGCTGGTTAAAGGATCAATAAAATAGAGGTAAAGTGCGGTTAAAGGCGGCTGACCCATGGCCAAAAAAATCAAACCACCCATGAGCACAGTTAAACCAATAGCCAACACAGGCGACATCAGATTCATCCAACCTAGGGCCGCAGAGCGCCGTTCCAATAATAATTGCATACTAAACTCCAGCCACAGCGGTAGATTGTTCATGGGAACCGGCCATCATTAAGCCAATTTGCTCGCGCGAAAGCTCCGTTGCAGCATAGCTTTTGGACAATTGGCCCCGCGAGATAACCGCAATAGAATCGGCTAATTCAAATATTTCGTCCAAATCTTGGCTGATCACCAAAATTGCGCTACCTTGACGCGACAAGTCGATCACTGCTTGGCGAATCAACGCCGCAGCGCCTGCATCTACCCCCCAAGTAGGCTGATTAATCACCAACAACTTAGGTTTACGGTTTAACTCTCGGCCCACCACAAATTTTTGTAAGTTACCGCCAGACAAGGAGCCCGCAATCGCGTCTTCCCTACCCTTGCGTACATCGTAATCTGTACCAATGGTGCGATTTAAGGCGGCCAGCTGAGCCCGATCGATACCCATTATGCCTCTATTCAAGGGCGACTCAGTATCATTGCATGCATGGCGTGATAACAATATGTTGTCGGTTAAACTTAAGTGTTCAACGGCGCCGTGGCCTATGCGTTCTTCAGGCACAAAGGCGGCGCCTAAAGCGCGTCTTTGGTTAATATCCAAGCCATTACACGCTTCTTCCATGAGTACCACTGAAGCGCCAGCGGCTTGCTTGTTTTCGCCTGAAATGACACCAAATAATTCACCCTGACCATTACCCGCAACCCCAGCAATAGCAAGAATTTCGCCGGCTTTAACGACCAAATTAACATCCACAAGGTCCACCCCAAAAGGGGTTTTAGCGGCTTGATTAAGGTTTTTTAACTCTAATAGCACGGTGTCTAGTTGAGTATTGGATTGGCGGCTCACCTGGTGCACGCTAGCACCTACCATGAGTTGAGCTAAGGTTGCCGCGGTCTCAACCTGTGGGTCTACCTGGGATACCAGTTTGCCGTGGCGCAAGATAGTGGCATCGTGGCAAATTTGTTTAACCTCTTCTAAGCGATGAGAGATATACAGTACCGCACAGCCATCATCAACCAAACGGCGTAAGGTTGCAAACAAGGCTTGGGCTTCTTGTGGGGTGAGCACCGCGGTGGGCTCATCCATAATCAACAACTTGGGTTGTTGCAGTAAACAGCGCACTATTTCAATACGTTGACGTTCACCTACGGACAAGTCGGCTACTAAAGCAGAAGGATTAAGCGGCAAGCCGTAGTCCTTTGATAAGTCTTCAATGCGCTGGCTTAAGTCCCCTTGGCGCAGCTGCGGCGGCAAGGCCAAACTAATGTTTTCTACCACGGTAAGAGCTTCAAACAAAGAAAAATGCTGAAACACCATGCCAATGCCCAAGTCACGGGCGTGGGCTGGGCTGGCAACGACCACTTGCTCGCCTTGCCACTCGATGACCCCTGACGTTGGTTGCAGAGCCCCGTACATCATTTTAACTAAAGTTGATTTACCCGCCCCATTTTCACCCAATAAAGCGTGCACTTTACCAGCTTCAACGTTGAGAGTAAGGTTGTCGTTAGCCACAAATTCACCAAATTTTTTAGTTAAATTTGCGACTCGCAGCAGGCATGATTGAGCGTCGTTATTAGAATTATTTTGCATAAAGCCCCAATTATAGAGAAGCAAATTAGCTTTGATTTTAACGATATTAAACCGAGGGTCAACCAAAAACTGACTAATTGGTTAACTTTTCAGGCCGATGTATAACTTCAATGTAGCCGAGCTATACATTAATGACTGTAAAATCTGCGAAATAGGCTTCTTCACTCAAGGCTACGGGTGCCACCACCGCATCACTAGGCTGAGCATCGTATAAGTAGGTTTTAACCACCTGGCGTAAGCTGGCTAGATCCACAGCCAGTATGGCGGCCCTAAAGGCTTGGCGCAGTTTTGGAGTGCGCCCATGAAGCTGATTTTGGTACGCTTGCAACGCCTCGCCCGCAGGCGAACCCGGCTTGTCTAAACTACCAATTACGCCCAGCACTGCTTCTTCTAGGTGCTGCTGCAACAGTTGATCTGACAGTATCCAATCGAGTGATGCCGAAAAATCAGCGAAGGTTTCAGCGCTGCGTGGGTCACGGTAGGAGTAAAAACGGAAGCATGCATTGTTATTGTCTTGCCCAGCACCAGCACCATAGGCCCCCCCTTGCTCGCGCACGGCTCGGTGTAAATAACCATTACGCAGCACTTCTCCCACCACCACTAAAGCTGCAGCATGGGGATGAGCGCTGGACACCGTGGGCATAGACCGAGCACAGTAATTAACTTGGGTATTAGTGGTCCAGAGTTGTTTAACGGGTTTGTTGTTGGCGTTGCCTGCCTTATCATAGGGCCAGCTGAAGTGACCATTAAGTGGTTTTACATGCTCTGCAAAAGCGCCAGTAAATAACTCTTGCGTAGGCTTTAATTGTTGCCCTTCGGCAACGCTTGCCAACTGCATACCTTGGCTAGATAACTGTTCTTGTAAAGCCGTTAAGCGAGCACAAAGATCGGCTAATTTTGTATCATCCTCTAGCCCATCATCGAGCTGTTGCAACCACAACAAACCCTGTAATCCACTCATATTAAACTGTAGGTTAGCCCCGGCACTCATATTTTGACTGGCCGCGCCTAGGGCAAAACTGTGACCTGCTTGACTGACACTTTGTTGACGCCGTGACCTTAATTGGCCAACCAGCTCCTTAATACGTTGTTGTTCATCAAATCGCGCCGACATTAAGGTTTGTTTAAGCAGTTCTACAATGGCCGCTTGTTGGCTCACCAAACCCTTAGTGCTAAGAATAAAATAGCTACTTAATTGATCGGCGTCCGTGGCCTCACCTCGATAAGACAAATAGGCCGATAAACTGCCGCAAACCGAAGCCTGTTTAGCTTGAATGGCCAGGTAGTCGTCTTTACCTATGCCCACCTCAGTCATCAACTGAGCCAGTAGATTTAGGTAAGGTAAGGATTTAGCATCAATACTAGGCCAGTCGATTACCAGCTGGTGATACACCAAGCCATTGGTGCCGGCCGCATAAAAATTCCACCCCAATGCTTTACTCTCTAGACTGGGGCTGGGGATTGACTGCTGTGGTGGAATATCGTCGCGCGTGACTTGCGGTAATATGTCGATGTCATCTTCTTGCGCTTGGCGCGCTAACAGAGCTTGAGTTTGGTCTTTCACTTGCTGCTGTTGCTGCTCATCCATTGCCTCTAACATCTTTGCTAGACGCTGTTGCTCTGCCTTATCTCGACGCCCTGATAGCAGTTCATCGGGAGCTAAGGTTAGGCGTACCCGGTGGCTATTAGAGAGTAACAGTTGATTGATTAAGTCGGGAATGAAGGCTCTGTCTTGAATGGCCTGCGCTAGTTGTTCCAGCACTGGATCTAAGTTAAGCGCTGCCAAGGCATCACCGCCGTGAATAGCCGCCGGTAAGGCACTAAGAATAAGCTGCATGCCAAACGGGTAGCCATCGCCACCTATTTCCCTTTGACTTAATTCCAGCTGGTGTAAGGCAGCTTCAATTTCACTTTGCGGCACCCCTTGCTCTACCACTTGCTGCAAGCACTCGATAACCAGCTCTTCAAAGCGCTGGGCCTCGTTGCTTTCGGCGCCTTCTAGGCCGCACACAAAGGCCATTTCTTTGTTGGAGTCCTCTAACCCACATAAAGGTGATGGACCGGTACCAATACCACAAGTCTCCAAAGCTTTACGCAAAGGCGAGGCACTGTTATCAAGCAATACCCTGGACAGTAAATTGGCCTGCATTTGTTGTTTCAAGTCGGTGCTGTGTCCCAGCAACCAGCCTAGTACTAAGTGACTTTTGGCTTGCTCGTCACCGATCGCTGCTGGATAACCTTCTTGCACTTGAAGCGGACTAAAATAGCGTTTTTCATCGGCCACGGACAAATCGATGTCTTGGGCAGAAAAACGATGTAAGGCGTGATTTTCAAACTTTTCTTGCTGTAATGCAGCAGGCATATCGCCACTGGTCATAAAGATAGCATTGGAGGGGTGATAATGACGCTTATAGAAGGCCAGTAGCTGCTCGTGGCTTAAGTCGGGAATGTCGCTTGGCTCACCGCCACTGTTAAAGTGGTAGGTACTGGTGGGAAATAAGTATTTGGTGAGGCTTTGCCACAACTGACTCACAGGGGAACTCATGGCCCCTTTCATTTCGTTATAAACAACGCCTTTGTAGACTAAGCTAGGCTCATCGCTAGCATCAGAAAACTCCACACGATGCCCTTCTTGGGCAAAATCGAGCGGATCTAAACGGGCAAAAAATACCGCATCTAAATACACCTCAAGTAGATTGTTAAAATCTTTCTCGTTTTGACTGGCAAATGGATAAGCGGTCCAATCGCTGCTGGTGAAAGCATTCATAAAGGTATTAAGGGAGCGCCTTATCATCATGAAAAAAGGATCTCGCACGGGAAACTTTTCACTGCCACATAAAGCCGTGTGTTCAAGAATATGGGCCACACCACATGAGTCTTGAGGCATGGTTTTTAGAGCCACAAGAAACACATTTTCCGTTTGCTCACTGGCCAAATGAATGTGCAGGGCGCCGGTTTTTATATGTTCAAACTCTTGAATATCAATTTGTAACGAGTCGATACTCTGTTGGCGGATAAATCGAAAAGCAGCGTGTGATGCAGGAACAGCGGTCATATTATTACCAAAGTATAAAAACAAAAGCCACAATCAGTGGGTTACCGATTGTGGCAGTAATGGGGTGTGAACTAACTCATGGGGTCTACTTTATAAGCTCTAATCAAAGCTAACCTCTAGCATGGTGGTTGGCAGCGTTACATACTACACCAGTATAATTTGAAATAGACCTCTAGAACAGCACAGTCTGTTAAAAAATCACAATCCCATGGCGTAGCGAATAACGCGTTTTTTTAGGCCGGGTACCTTAGCTGTTGCCAAAGCCAAGTTACGCATCCATTTTACTGCACTATGGGGTTGGCTAAAACCGTGATGAAAAGCATCCATAGTGTGCAACATCAAACTGTTGCTTAGCTTGCGCTGCCGTTGGTACTGTTTAAGTACGTCTAGGCTCGCCCAATCTTGTTTACCACGACTGGCCTCACCCAGCACTTGAGCCAAACATGCCACATCCTGAAAACCCAAGTTAACCCCTTGGCCTGCTAATGGGTTAATTACATGAGCTGCGTCACCGAGCAAGGCAACTCCTGGGGCCACATACTGTTTAGCATGCTGTTTTTGCAGGCCAAAAGAAGCATGATTAGTGACTTCAATTTGACCTAGCTGAGACGGAAACTGTTGCATAATCTGCTGCCCTAGTTGAGCTCCAGAAAGCTTACTCAAGGCCCTAACTTGATCAACCTGATGATACCAAACCACAGACCCATGCTGGCCTAGCAAGGGCAAAAATGCCTGCGGGCCAGTAGCTACAAAGCGTTGCCAGGTAATGTCTTGTTGGCCCAGCTCAGTGTTCACCGAGGCCACCAAGCAAGCCTGTTGATATTGGCCACTATTAACTCCTATAGCAAAAGCTTTGCGAACTTTTGACTGAGCACCATCCGCGCCAATAACGAGTCGCGTCCTGATGTTGCTGCCTGTATCCAATTTAATATTGCACACACCCTGATGGTAAACAAAGCTGGTGGGCGAAACAGGACACAAAATATCTACATTAGAATAACCTGCAAGTGCCTGCCATAAGCTGAGTTGCACTAAGCGGTTTTCTACAATGTGACCCAGTTCAGAGGCACCCACTTGTTGGGCGTTAAAGGTTAGATCACCAAAGCCTGCCACTTCCCATACACGCATACGACGATACGGGCACAGGCGCATGGCTTGCAATTTGTGCCAAGCCGACGAGGCCTGCATCACTTGCTGGCTTTTAGGGCTTAATGCACAAATGCGCAAATCAAATGCTTGACTCAGGTCAAAGCTGTGTGGCGCTTTTGTTTCTAACATGGCAATGCTAAAACCATAGGGTGCAAGTTGGGTCGCCAACGCTGCGCCTATCATGCCCCCACCGCAAATAACAATATCGTAATCTAGTTTCAATTTAGCTGCCTTAACATCACTTACAAAACTTAAACGGGCCGACAAAACCACTATCTTTCCTACATTACTTGTGGTCTATTGAGATTGCATTCACAGTCTTATCAAGAGGGCCCAACTTTTATTCAAAACTCTATTAATCTTCACTTACAAGGAATCGATTATGCAAATGAACATTACTGCTCGTCACGACACTAAAGCCACTGATGCAATTAAAGAACGTATTATGGCTAAACTGCAGAAAAATGAAAGCCACTTCGATCACATAACCAACATTCAAGTCACCATCGACAAAGACGTCAATCAAGACATTGCCGAAGCCACACTCCACTTAGATACCGGCCATGAAATATTTGCTAAAGCTAAAGGCAATAACATGTTTTCGGCCATTGACGCTTTGAGTTCAAAAATTGAAACTCAGTTACAAAAAGCAAAATCCAAGACCCAAACCCGTAAGGGCATAGACAAAGGCATGCGAATGCCGCCAGAAGAATATGATGAAGACGAAGTCGCGTAATTGATATCTCTCAAGTAAGGCACCTAAGGGTGCCTTTTTTATGTACAAGATGTACGGTATGCCGCGCTGGCATGGGTGCCAAAGAGCGGTGGTGTTCACTCTAACTAGTTACTCCACCTGTTCTGCAAAAGTTGCATAGGTTTCATAATCGTTGATACCTAGTGCCGAAGCCGAGCATAAGGCCAATGGGTCTTGTGCCAACTCTTTAGGCACCACAACCAAACCGTCGCTAAATGACACCACCTGCAAGCCCACCTTATGACAGTGGGCAAAAACTTTTTCCATGGCATAAACCACTTGTTCTTGATCCTGCATGAGCCTTGCTCTAGGCACCTCATCATGGGCCGGTGGACGATACTTAAACTGTTTCAACACCTGTTTTTGTTCGTCCATCATCAATAGGAGTATATCGCTCCAGCGCCATTGCTCGAGCAAGCGCTTGCAAAACAAAAACTGCCCCACGTCGGTACAGTGCACCCTATCGCCCGCCCGCAGTTGGCGCAATTGGGCGTGCACTTCTTGTTGAGTCGAAAGCGAGCTTATTTCAATATGCATGAGTTATGGGTCTTACCTATTTATCTATTATGGCGCAACGAACTTAGAGCCCCAGTTTAGCAAAACTAAGCCTATGGCAGCAAAACTATTGTGCGATTCGAACCAAGCCAAAAGCAAACCACCTTAGACTGTGCAGTATTTGATTGAAACTATGTTAAAGAAGGGCCAGAATGAGTCGGTATATGAACAGTAGGCGACTTTTTGCACGGTTAAAGTGGCCGCTTCGCCCCAACTAATAAGATGAAAACTTTACATGAGGAATAACAGTGGAACGTGAATCAATGGAGTTCGATGTTGTCATCGTTGGTGCAGGCCCATCTGGGTTAGCCACCGCCTGTAAGCTATTACAACTGGCCCAAGAGAACGAACAAGAGCTAAGCGTTTGCGTGGTTGAAAAAGGTTCTGAAGTGGGTGCCCATATATTATCCGGCGCTATTTTAGAACCCACCGCACTCAACGAGCTGTTCCCCGATTGGAAAGCTATGGGGGCACCTCTAAACACCCCAGTAGTAAAAGATGAAATGCATATCCTTACCAGTGCCACGGGCGGCTTGTCCATGCCTGGATTTGCCATTCCCAAGCCCATGCACAACGAAGGCAATTACATTGTTAGTTTAGGCAACGTTTGCCGCTGGTTGGCAGAACAAGCTGAAACCCTTGGGGCTGAAATATTCCCAGGTTTTGCTGCGGCCGAAGTTTTGTTCCATGAAGATGGCAGCGTTAAAGGCATTGCTACTGGCGACATGGGCGTTAGTGCCAGCGGCGAGCAAAAAGACGGCTACATGCAAGGCATGGAGTTACATGCAAAGTACACAGTATTTGCCGAAGGTTGTCGCGGCCATTTGGGCAAGCAATTGATTGAACAATTTGCTTTAGATGCAGGCACCACAAGCCAGCATTATGGCATTGGTATTAAAGAACTTTGGGATATTGACCCTGCTAAACATCAACCAGGCTTAGTGTTGCACGGCTCCGGCTGGCCTCTCACTAAGGGCGCCAATGGTGGTTTTTTCCTTTATCATGGTGACAACAACCAGGTTACTGTTGGCTTGATCATAGATTTGAGCTACGACAACCCACATCTAAGCCCATTTGATGAATTCCAGCGCTTGAAGCACCACCCTGTATTAAAGCAACACCTAGAAGGCGGCAGTCGCGTTTCTTATGGTGCTCGTGCAGTTGAAAAAGGTGGCTTATTTGCCCTGCCAAAAATGAGCCTTCCTGGCGCACTCATCATTGGCTGTGATGCTGGCACCATGAACTTTGCCAAGATAAAGGGCAGCCACACGGCCATGAAGTCTGGCATGCTAGCAGCTCAGACTTTGTTTGACGCCATTAGCAATGGCGACCAAGGCAAACAAGACCTTACTGCCTATGGTGAAAACTTCAAGCAATCTTGGCTGCAAGAGGAACTCTACAAAGCCCGTAACTTTGGCGCAGCCATGCACAAGTTCGGTTTGTGGCTAGGCGGTACTTTTAACTGGATCGACCAGAATATTTTTGGCGGCAAGCTGCCAGTTAGCTTAAAAGACAATACCCCAGACTATGCCCAGCTTAAACCCGCTGCAGACATGCCCAAAATTGACTACCCTAAACCTGATGGCGTCATCAGCTTTGATAAATTGTCTTCGGTGTTTATATCCGGCACTAACCACGAAGAAGACCAACCTTGTCACTTAACGCTAAAAGACGACAGCCTACCCCTAGGCATCAACTTAAGTAAGTGGGATGAGCCTGCTCAAAGGTACTGCCCTGCTGGAGTATATGAAATCATTGAAGCCGAAGATGGCAGCAAAAAATTTCAGATCAATGGCCAAAACTGTGTGCACTGTAAAACTTGTGACATTAAAGACCCTAGCCAGAACATCACTTGGGTTGTACCTGAAGGCGCAGGCGGACCTAACTACCCCAATATGTAATAGCTAGCTGCATAACGGTTGAGCCTGAGTTTAGGCTCAGCCGTTATTTACACAAACCCTAGCTAAACTATTGCAATTGGAGCTACTGTAACTAAACTATAAGCTATGCCTTTATAGTTTGGGGAAAACATGATGAGCCAATTCGACCGCCAGCAGATTAACGCCAGCAACATTATCGACTATATTGAAGATATCTTTATCCACCGTGGATCTGAGTCCTATCTGGGTGAAAAAGTATCGGTGGCACAACACATGCTGCAAACCGCTCAAGGTGCAGAACAAGCCGGAGCCTCTGACAGCATGATTGCCGCTGCTTTGCTACACGACATTGGCCACTATGCCAATGATCTTCAAATGTCGTCCTTAGATCAGGGCCAAGACAATTTGCACCAACAAGCTGGAGCCAATTTACTCGCACCTTATTTCCCTGCCGCCGTAGTCGAACCCATTCGCCAACATGTGATGGCCAAGCGTTACTTGTGCACTGTACAGACCAGCTACCTGGTGCGTTTGTCAGACGCGTCTACGGCTAATTTAAAGCTGCAAGGGGGCTTGATGAAGCCTGAGGAAGTGGATGCCTTTGAGCAACAAGCGCATTTTCACGCTTGTGTTGACCTACGTATTTGGGATGAAGAGGCCAAAGACCCCACTAAAGAGCACCCTGCTTTTGACTATTACAGGCCTCTACTTGAGGCTTTATTAGCCGAGCATGCCGATATATCGACACAAGGCAGCGCAATAAACTGACTATTTAGTGCCAAATATTTTATCACCAGCATCGCCCAAGCCAGGGATGATATAACCTTGCTCATTAAGGCAATCGTCAATGGCGGCAATATATAGATCAATATCTGGATGGCTTGCCACTACCCTTTCCAAACCTTCTGGCGAGGCTACCAAAAACAAACCCATAATCTTCTTACAACCCTTTTGCTTAAGCAAATCAATGGTGGCCAACAATGTGCCACCAGTGGCTAACATAGGATCAATGATCAACGCCGTGCGCTGATCCACATCGGCAATTATTTTGTCAAAATAGGCTACGGGTTCCAGCGTCTCTTCGTCGCGATACAAACCCACTACGCTTATTTTGGCATTGGGTACCAACTGCATAACACCATCCAACATGCCTAATCCAGCGCGTAAAATTGGCACAATAGTCAATTTTTTACCGGCTAGCATTTGCACTTTGATAGGTTGCCGCTGCCAACCGTCGATAGTGACATTTTCTAGCGATAGTTCACGACTTGCTTCATAGGTTAGCAAGCTTGCAACTTCATTTGCCAGTTCTCTAAATTGCTTGGTACTTACCCCAGCTTTACGCAACAAGGCCAACTTGTGAGCTATTAACGGATGATGAACTTCATGTACTGCCATAATCAATATCCTTGATAAAATTAAATAGCGCCAAAATCAAAGTTCACCAAAGTCATAGGTGAGCCCAGCACTAGTTAGGATTGCACGCTGACCTTCTGCGCTAGCAACACTGTCGCAAGCCAGTGCCAATTGATAAAACACGGAGCGGCTAATACGCCCCCATAACCCTTGTCGCACTAATAATTGCGGCTGAGGCTGCCCTTGCGCATCGATAAAAACCTGCAATTGGTCGAGTTGATCGAGTTGCACCAGATCTCCACAGTTGGTCGTTAGCTGCCATACACCTTGCACACAATCAGCTGAAACTAGGGTGAAAGGCAGGTCTTGTACCTGAATACGAAATGCTTCATGGGGCGTAATAAGCCAATAGTCGCCATTACTTTGTCTTTGCAATAGACGGCTAAACAATTGCATGATTTTGCTTTTTGTTATGGCCTGGCCTTCATGCATCCAAGTGCCATTGGCCAATATTTGCAGCTCCATATCACCTTTAAATTCGGGCTTCCAACTGGCTAATTCGTAGTTTGGCAGTTGTTGAGCATGGCGTACTAAGTCAACGAGCATAAAGCTTACGACTTTAGCTCAGGGTGGGGATCGGACTTAGGGGGACTGTTTTTAGTCGTTAGCTTGGCCTTTGATGGAGAAAAACCCGTTTGACCACGATTCCCCATGCGCATGCCAATTTGCATGAGAAACTCAAAAAATGCTTCTCGATCTTCAATATACTGCTTGAAGAAGCCCGAGTCATGCAGCGCCAAAGCACCATGTACCAAAGCCCAGGATGCAGACAAATGAAAATAGGCAGGCACTTGCTCAAGTTTGCCAGACTCAATACGCTGCTCCACCAGATTAGCCAAAACCTGCATGTTTTGATTACGAATTTGGTGTACTTCAGCAATTTCACTAGCGTATTCTTCACCTTTAACCAAACGATCCTCTAAGCGGTCAAACAACAGGGCCTGCTCAGGGTCATTCATGCGAAATTCAAAGTAACTACGCCACAGGGACTCTGGATCGGAGAAGTCTTTGGTGACCAGTAAGTTGGCTAATTGCTGCTCGTAACTGATCAGCAAACAAATATAGATATCCGACTTAGACTTAAAATGTTTGTAAATAGTGCCTTTGCCAATACCCACGTTATCGGCAATCATTTCCACGGTAACTTTATCTTCGCCATGGGCTCTAAACAGATCTAAAGCTGTTTCTAAGATCTCTTCTTCACGGCGTTTAAACTCACGTACTTTGCGGTTTTCTTTTTCACGCGGAAAATGGGCTGGAATTTTGGGTTTAGCAGCAATGCCCCAGTTCATATGTGTAACCTTTGAATTAACTACCTGGCTCATGCCAGTCGATCTATGACTATAAGATTAATAATAGTCATAATATGTCGAAAAGGCTACGTTTATAAATTTTTTAAAAATAGATCGGTAAAGTTTTCGCTTGTTTTCTGTGCCAATTGGGCTAATGAAATCCCCTTTAAATCGGCAATATACTGAGCTACTAGACGCACGTGCCTAGGTTCATTTTGTTGACCGCGAAACGGTGCAGGTGTCAGGTAAGGCGAGTCAGTTTCTACCAACAGGCGCTGCAGAGGGATTTTCTTAACCACTTCCCGTAAGGCTTTGGCATTGTTAAAGGTTACAATGCCGGAAATAGAAATATAAAAACCTAAATCCAAGCAAGCTTTGGCCATGGGCCAGTCTTCTGTAAAGCAGTGGATTACCCCGCCCACTTCAAGGTCTGCTTTTTCACGCAACAAAGCCAAGGTATCAGCCTTGGCATCGCGGGTATGTACAATCACAGGCTTTTGCGTGCGCCTTGACAGTTCTAAGTGCGCAGCAAAGGCCTGTTGTTGTAGCTCGGCGTTCTCTTGCTGGTAAAAGTAATCTAACCCAGTTTCCCCAATAGCCACAACTTTAGGGTGCTTAGCCTGCTGTTCTAGCGTTGCTAGACAAGCCAGGTCTGTTACCCCTAAAGGATGTAGACCCGCTGAAGCATGGATGAAATCATAGGCCTCAATTTGCGCCAACATGGGCTCGAATTGTTGGGTATCCACGCCAATACAGAGCATTTGTGATACTCCATCAGCTTGAGCTGCAGCGATGAGGCCGGCTAGGCCATCTGTATAATGACTGGTATCGAGTTTATCGAGATGACAATGGGAGTCAATAATCACTTTAGCTTTCCAGAGCGCACTAATAAATACCAGCCATTGAGCAGCTCTTCGCACACTAGTTGGGGGTTAAGATTACGCCGTTGATGAAGGTAGTTCAGCTGTAATGTAACTTGATCCAAAAGCTCATAGATGGCGGCAATGTCACTGCGCTTGGCTACCGCTTGTAGCAGCTTCTCTAGATCGGCATTGGCCAGACAGCTGACATCCTCGGTCAATTTTAGTTTTACCAGATCATTAAGCCACTCTAACCACCATGTGAAAGCTTGTATTAAAGGCAGCTTTTGCCAACTTTGAGCCACTTCCACACTGCTTTTCTGACCCCGTAAAATCGCCGTCAGCTGCACTAACATTTGATGCCGCAGCTCGTGTGCCTTATTTTGATATAAAGCCAGTGCTTGCAGAGGTGCACCTTTGGCCAAAGGCAATACTTGAATTGCCGCTGCATCATCCATGTGTTGCTGTAACCATTCGAGCGCTTGGCTCTTGCCAGGCATAGCCATGTCCAGCATTTGGCAACGGCTGCGTACCGTCGGTAAAACTGGCTTGGGCCATTGATGTAGCAAGAGGAAATAACAATTATCTCCTGGCTCTTCTAGCTGTTTCAGCAAGGCATTGGCAGCGTTTAAGTTGAGTTGCGTAGCCGCATTAATAACCACCACCCTAGCGCCCCCTTGTTGAGCCGTATTGGCTAGGGTCACCTGCAACTTGCGCACTTGATCAACCAAAATGGCTTTACCCGCTTCTTCAGCTTGTAAGAGCTTATAATCGGGGTGACTGTTAGCCGCCATCAACAGGCAAGGCTTGCATTGGCCACAGGCATCGCCAACGGCCGGCCGTTGACACAGCAACAGGCCCGCAAGGCGTTGGGCAAAGGCTAGCTTGCCTAAACCGGCTAGGCCGCCAATCATCAAGGCATGGGGCAACCTGCCTTGAGCGATCATGGCACCTATCTGCTGCCACTGTTGTTGATGCCAAGGATACTGTGCTGAGTCTAGGCCCATGGTTTATGCCTTAGCTTGGATGAAGTTGTTGATTAGAGGGGTCAAAAAGTCGCTCACCTGCTGCTCAACCTGAGTTATAGATTGTGCTGCGTCGACCACTCGATACCTTTGTGGCTCAGCCTGGGCTTGCGCTAGGTAGCCCTGTCTTACGCGCTCAAAAAAGCTCATGGCTTCGGTTTCGATGCGGTCAAAATCTGCCCGCTTGCCTGCCCTTGCCATACCAATGGCAATATCAAGATCAAACAATAGGGTCATGTGTGGGTTCAAGTCGCCGTGGACCGCGTGTTTTAGCTGACTAATAAACCTTGTATCTAAGCCGCGTCCAGCGCCCTGATAAGCAAAGGAGGCATCGGTAAAACGATCACAAATCACCCATTGACCCGCTTTGAGAGCGGGACGAATCACATTTTCTACATGTTGACGCCGAGCAGCGAATACCAGTAATAATTCGGTATAAGGGTCTACAGTTTCATCACGGTGGGCCAATAACAATTGACGAATATCCTCAGCCATAGGGGTGCCACCGGGTTCACGGGTGACTATGCAATCGATACCCGCCGCCGCCAAACGCTGCTTAATATATTCAATACAGGAGGACTTGCCAGCACCCTCACCACCTTCTATAGAAATAAAACGCGCTGCGGGTTCTAGTTGAAAAAAGCTTTCGGATGGAGGCATTAAAAATCTCTTACTGTTTTAACTGATACTTGCGTACATTGGCTTGGTGCTCAGGGTATGTGTCGGCAAAAGCATGACTACCGTCGCCCTTAGCAACAAAAAACAAACTTAAACCTGGCGCCGGATGTAAGGCGGCTTCAATGGCCGCTTCGCCTGGCAAGGCTATAGGTGTAGGCGGCAAGCCACGATGCACATAAGTATTGTAGGCGGTGTTTTGAATGAGGTCTTTGCGCCTTATATTACCTTGAAAGTCTGCCCCCATGCCATAGATCACTGTAGGGTCAGTTTGCAGCTTCATGCCCTTTTGCAAACGCCGTACAAATACACCGGCAATAATGGCTCGCTCGCTCGCTAGGCCAGTTTCCTTTTCGATGATTGAGGCCATAATTAAGGCTTCGTATGGCGTTTTATAAGGTAGATTGTCGGCCCTCTGCGCCCACGCTGATTGCAAAACTTGCTGCTGCTGCAAATACGCTTGCTTGATAATATCCAAGGGTTGGTTATGGCGCGCAAAGCGATAAGTTGAAGGAAACAGCAAACCCTCAGGGTGGGTCCAACGGCTACGTAACTGCGTTAACCAGCTTTGGGCTTGGGGAATGTCTTTACCTTGCATCGCAGGGTGTTGGCGCAGTAAGGCTATAAAATCGCTATAACGCAGGCCTTCAGGCACGGTGAGTTGATACTCCAAGACCTTGCCAGTGACCAACTGTAGTAGAACTTCGGTGCTATTGGGTGAGCCACTAAACTGATATTCACCGGCTTTGATAAAACGATCGAGCTGGCGCCACTTGGCATAGCATTTAAAGCTCTGTGCGTGAGCAATGACGCCCGCCTTGAAGAGTTTGTTACTGACACTACCAAGCCCAGAACCCGGAGCAATGGTAACCACCGTGGGTTCTGCTATGAGAAATGGCTCGTAGAGCCAAACTTGTACCTGTCGTATCGCCCCATAGGTAAGCAAGCCAGCAATACACATAGTGCATATTAGCAGCCAAAACCAAACCTTTTTCAGCACAGGTCACCCACCTTGGGCTGTTGCGCTAATAGCTTGGCCAGGGCTTGCTGTAGCTTACTGGTAATGGGTGATACTGGCCACCGCAGTAGCTGACTAGAATCCAGCCGCTGCAAACACACCAGGGGCCAAATACCATTGAGACTATTGGTCAAAAACACAGCATCGGCCCTTGCAAGGTCGGCTATGCAAACAGCTTGTTGCTGCACTTCTATGCCTAAATCAACGGCCAGCTGGCGCACTTGGGCTGCCATCACTCCAGCAATACCGCATTGGTCCAGCTTTGGCACTAGTAAGCGACCCTGAATTTCAACAAATAGGTTGCTCATAACACCCGATATTACCCCACCGTTTTGGTCGAGCATGATACCTTCATGCACACTTTCATCATGCCATTCGTTGCGGGCTAATACTTGATCAAGACGATTAAGGTGTTTTAAACCAGCTAGCGCAGGGTTGGTGGACCAAGCGTGCCGGCAGACTCGGGCATTAACGCCCGTGGCTGAGAGTGCTGCCCTACCTTGAGGCCATGGGCTTAAACTAACAATACGTGTACACAGAGGCTCTTGTGGCGCCAAATAGCCACGTTCCCCAAGGCCACGAGTGACGGTTATTTTAATAACGCCATCGGCATGGGCACACAAACTGTAGGCCGCTTGAATATCTGCGATTAAGTGGCTCACTAGCTGAGTAGCAGCTTTGGTATTAGTGACCATACCAAGGCTTTGTAAGCCTTTTATTAGCCGTTGACCATGGGCCGACCAAAGTTGCACCTGGCCTTGGCGCAAGGCAATGGTTTCAAACACCCCATCACCATAGCTCAAGCCACGATCTTGCACCTCGAGCCGTTGATCTTGGTTGCCGTTGACAAGCGTAACTGGCGCCATAATCCGAGCCCAACCCCCAACTAAATTTTATTGAAAATTAAGGTGCCGTTAGTACCACCAAAACCAAAGGAATTAGACATGGTCGCTTCAATACGGGTTTCTTGTGCGTGATGGGCCACATAGTTTAGATCGCAACCCTCGGATGGATTATCCAAGTTAATGGTTGGCGGGGCCACTTGATCACGAATAGCCAAGACGCAAAATATCGCTTCTACCGCGCCTGCGGCGCCAAGCAAGTGGCCAATCATGGATTTGGTGGAGCTCATGCGCACCTGTTCTGCACCTGTACCTAGCACCAATTTGGCAGCATTAGACTCGGCGATATCGCCAGCAGGTGTAGAGGTTCCATGGGCATTGATGTACTGAATTTGATCGCCGTTGAGGCCTGCATCACGCATGGCATTGCGCATAGACGCTGCCGCCCCGCAGCCATCTTCTGGCGGCGAGGTCATGTGATAGGCATCACCACTCATACCAAAACCAGTTAATTCGGCATAGATTTTTGCACCGCGAGCTTTGGCAACTTCATATTCCTCAAGCACCATTACGCCGGCGCCATCACCCAATACAAAACCATCTCGGTCGGCATCCCAAGGGCGACTTGCCGCCAAAGGATCATCATTGCGGGTAGATAGAGCACGAGCCGCACCAAAGCCACCTAAACCTAACGGCGTAGTGGCCATTTCTGCACCGCCACAAACCATGGCGTCAGCATCGCCATAAGCGATCATGCGAGCCGACGCACCAATGTTATGAGTGCCCGTTGTACAGGCCGTGGTAATGGCAATATTTGGACCACGCATGCCGAACTTAATGGACAAGTTACCAGAAATCATATTAATAATGCTGCCGGGCACAAAGAAAGGTGAAATGCGACGGGGACCGCCTCTCTTGAGGGCATCGTGACTTTTTTCGATGAGAGGCAAACCACCAATACCAGAACCAATGGCAACGCCAATGCGATCGGCATTGGCGTCATTTATTTCTAAGTTAGCATCGGCAATGGCTTGAATACCAGCAGCCATACCATACTGAATGAATAGATCCATTTTCTTGCCTTCTTTAGGCGGCAAGAAATGACTTAAATCAAAATCTTTAACACCAGCAGAGAAATGCGTACCAAAACCTTCGGTATCAAAATGAGTGATATTTGCAACCCCGCTCTTGGCGGCCAAAATGTTGCTCCATGTTTGTTCTACAGTATTGCCTACAGGGCTCAACATGCCCACGCCGGTAACAACAACGCGTCTGCGACTCATTTCATTCTCCTTAACTTTGTTGGTAAAAACAAAGCCTGTACCTTGTGCTTTATAGAGGCTGTTCAATCAAGCCTATAGTATAGGCATAATTGAGTTATAAAACAGGTGTTTTAAAAGCTCTAGATGCAGAAAAGCCGCACCAATTGGCGCGGCTTTTCCTACTTCAAATCGAAGTGCAAAAACTAAACTAGCTTACTGATTAGAGTTAACGTAGTCGATTGCAGCTTGAACTGTAGTGATCTTCTCAGCTTCTTCATCTGGAATTTCAGTTTCAAATTCCTCTTCTAGAGCCATTACTAGCTCTACAGTGTCTAAAGAGTCTGCGCCAAGGTCATCGACGAAAGAAGCTTCGTTGGTTACTTCCTCTTCTTTAACACCTAGTTGTTCAGCAACAATTTTTTTAACGCGGTCTACAATACTCATAGTTTTTCCTAATTGGTTCTTATACGCCGTTAATGCCTAAAAACAGCAACGGTTAACCTAGAAAATAGCCAACGGTGAATTCCGCTACAAAATGCTATTTTCGACTCAGTATAGAGTGGTGCTATTATCTACAAATCAGCCAATAAAGCAACCTCAAAACGCTAATATGTGCCATACAAAGCCACATAAAGCTGCCTAAAAGAGGCCTAACTCATATACATACCACCATTTACGTGAATAGTTTCACCGGTAATGTATGCGCCAGCATCGCTGGCCAAAAAGCCAACCATATTGGCAATGTCTTCAGGTGTACCTAAACGCTGCAACGGAATTTGCGTTCGCAGCATATCTTTTTGCCCTTCGCCTAAAGCCGCCGTCATATCGGTAGCAATAAAACCAGGTGCAATAGAGTTGACAGTGATATTACGCGAAGCCACTTCTTTGGCCATGGCCCGGCTAAAACCTTCGACACCGGCTTTGGCAGCGGCGTAATTAACCTGCCCCGCATTGCCCATAGAACCCACTACAGAGCTAATGTTTATAACCCTGCCCCAGCGGGCTTTAGTCATACCCCTTAAGCAACCCTTGGCCATACGAAAAATTGAACTCAGGTTGGTATTCAACACGTCATCCCATTCATCATTTTTCATGCGCATTAGTAAATTATCGCGGGTAATGCCTGCATTGTTTACCAATATTGTTGGCGCGCCATAGGCTTCTACAATGGCTTTCAAAGTGTTGGTAACTGAATCTGCATCAGACACATTAAGCACCATGCCGGTACCTGAGTTGCCTACACCTTTCAGCACCTGAGTAATGGTTTGAGCACCATTTTCAGAAGTTGCGGTACCAATAACTATCGCACCTTGAGACGCCAACTGCAAAGCAATTGCCTTGCCAATGCCCCGAGTGGCACCCGTTACCAATGCTACCTTGCCTTCAATTGCCAACATAATTTATTCCGTTTGTTATAGTTCTAAAGCCGCCACCAAACCAGCAGTGTCATTGATTATTGCTGTCTGTAGCGACTTATCGATACGTTTGCTCAAGCCTGAAAGCACTTTACCTGGCCCGCATTCTATCACAAGCTCTACACCACTTGTGGCAATCGCTTGCACGCACTGGGACCAGAGCACAGGCTGATGTAATTGAGCCACTAAATTGCTAACAATGGTTGCACTTGAAGTAGCCACTTGGGCATCAACATTTTGTATCACTGGGACGCTGGGCAGGCTAACCTGCATATTGGCCAACATGGCCTGCAACTGATCAGCGGCAGGCTGCATTAAAGCACAATGGGATGGCACGCTCACTGGTAAGGGCAAGGCGCGTTTAGCACCCGCTTCCTTACATGCTGCCATGGCTCGTTCAACGGCAGCTTTTGAACCAGCAATAACCACCTGGCCTGGCGAGTTATAGTTTACTGGCGCCACTACTTGACCTTGGGCTGAAGCCTCACATGCGGCCATTACGGCGTCGTCAGCTAAGCCAATAATGGCCGCCATAGCACCCTCACCCGCAGGTACTGCGGCCTGCATAAACTGGCCCCGCGCCTCAACCAAGCGTACGGCGTCTTCAAAACCCAAAGCACCCGCACAAACCAAGGCGGAATATTCACCTAAACTGTGACCTGCCATTACACTTGGAGTAGCGCCGCCCTGTTCTTGCCACAAGCGCCAAAGAGCTACACTAGCGGTTAATAATGCCGGTTGGGTGATCTGGGTTTGATTAAGCTTACCTTCGGTGTCTTCTTGCACCAGCTGCCATAGGTCATAACCAAGCACCTGACTGGCTTGCTCAAACGTGGATTGAACAACAGCATGCTGCTGACCCAGCTGGGCCAACATGCCAACGCTTTGAGAGCCTTGACCTGGAAATACAAAAGCGATACGAGAACTCATGGTTTGTCCTTCTAGAGCGTATTATTTTAAACTGTTGTACTACAGGGCCTGGGCAACCTGCATTTCAACATAATTTTGGGTGGCTTCTATAGCGTACTGCAGTGCAATTACATTGGCATAGCTGTGGGACTTTACTACCAAGCCCTGCAAACCTAGCAAAAAAGCGCCATTGAGGCGATCTGGGTCAAACTGAAATTGCCATGATTGCATGATTTTTTCAACCTGGTGCGCTTCAAGCTGACTATTCTTAAGGTCTTCCTTAAAGCGTCGAGCCAGCATGTTGCTCACACCCTCGGCTGATTTAATCAAAATATTCCCCGCATAGCCATCACAAACCACAATATCAACCTGCCCTTCAAACACTCCTTGGGGTTCAATGTAACCTAAATAGTTGAGCTTAGGGTCGGCATGAAGCAAGGCGTCTGCTGCCTGCACTTGCTGTTGCCCGGTGCCCGCTTCGGAAGCGATATTTAACAACTTCAGGCTCACCTGCGGGTTCTTCTGCAATCTAGCTTCCAAGGCCTGACCTAATTGCGCAAACTGATGCAGCTGATCGCCTGTGGAAGTTAAATTGGCACCCATATCTAGCACTAAACACATACCTTTACGAGTGGGAACGTGGCTAGCAAAGGCTGGCCGTTCATAGCCTGGCAGCATCTTAATTAAGTGCCGGCTCAATGCCATTAATGCGGCCGAGCTACCACCACTAACGCAGGCATGGGCTTTACCCTGTGCCACTAAGTCTAGTGCAAGGTACATAGATGAGTTTTGTTTTTGGCGCAAAATCACCATCAAATCGTCGGTTTTTTCGACTATTTGGGGGGCATCAACAATTTGCAAACGCTTTAATAATGGCGTTTGCTTAACCGCAACAGCAGCTAACAAAGGCGCAAGTAAAGACTCAGGTCCAACCCAGAGTAGGGTTAAGCGGGGATGGCGCTCGAGGCAGGCAAGAGCCGCCTCGAGGCTGGTTTCGGGACCTAGATCCCCACCCATTGCATCAAGTGCAAGGGTGTAATCAGACGACAAATTATTCGGCGTCTTGGTTAACTACCTGACGGCCCTTGTAAAAGCCATCGGCAGTTACATGGTGACGACGGTGAGTTTCACCGGTTGTAGAATCTACTGCTAAAGTGGCAGTTCCTAGGGCATCGTGTGAACGACGTTGTCCACGCCTAGAACGGGTTACTTTGCTCTTTTGTACAGCCATGGCTGATTACTCCTAAATAGTTTACTTATCTTTTTGCAGTAAAGCTTGCATCCCTTCAAAGGGATTCGGCTTTTCCTGCACGGTTTCTGGGTTACCCACATCGGCTGCTACCTGACAATCTGCATGGTAGGCCACAATGGGTATATTCAAAATCATTTCGTGGTCTATAAGCTCATTCATCTCAAGTTTTCGATCTTCCAACAGCCAAGGATCAAATTCGGCTGGAAGTTTCTCTGCTTGCTCTTCAGTGAGCACTATAGCCACGCTCATGTCAGCCATTATATCAAGGCTAATGGCCTCTAAACAGCGCTGACAACTAACTTGTACATCCTTTATCGACGTTTTGCCTGTAATAATAGGCCTATGGGCCCTATCACGGGTAAAATGCAACTCAACGCTTACCCGACCTTGGTCTGATAAAAGATAACTACAAAAGCCCGGTAAGGCCGCTAATTCGACGTAACCAGCAATGCTTTGCTGGCCATCACACAACTTGCGCGGGTCTAATAAACGAGGTAAAGGAGTCTCAAACATGGCGCGATATATTAGTCATCTAGCACGCCCATGTCAAAGAAAAATGAAGCTAAATTAGAAATAACGGTGCATATTTGTGGTTTTTTCACAAAGCTTCTGATTTTCTACCAAATTCAAGGGTTTATTGTATTTTTAGGCTGGGCACTAAGGCCTGGGTCAAGCCCCAGGAAATGGCAGTTTTAGTTTGCACCCCCAGTTCATCCATCAGTTGCTCAAAGGGCGTTTCATTAGGTGAATACCAAAGTTTTTCTGATACCCCAATAACATCCCGAGCAACGCTATACAAGCTACCTAAGCCATCAATCAAGCCCAATTGCAAAGCCTGCTGGCCATGCCACACAGCACCAGAATAGAGTTGCGCATCAGCTGTTAGCCGGTTACCACGCCCCAGCTCAACCTGACTAATAAACTGCTGATGAATATCGTCTAACAAGGCTTCAAACATAACTCGTTGCTGTTGCTTTTCTGGTAAAAATGGATCCAAAAAGTCCTTGTTACTGCCAGCCGTATAAGTACGCCTATCAATTCCCAATTTAGCAATTAGCTGATCAAAGCCAAACCCACTACCGATAACACCGATAGAACCCACAGTGCTGGCTTTGTCGGCATAAATAAAGTCTGCCGCAGCGGCCACATAGTAAGCCCCCGAGGCGCCTATATCGCCAATCACTGCATACACAGGCTTGTTAGGGTATTGCTGCTTCAACAACTGCAGCTCATCAAACACAATACCCGCTTGTACTGGGCTGCCACCTGGGCTATTGATATTCAACAACACCGCTTTAGAATTTGGTGCTTCAAAAGCCGCCTCCAAAGACGGCAACAACTTTTCTGCACTGGCCTCGCTATCGGCCATTATGGGCCCAAAAATATCCACCACAGCCACATGATCTTGTGCTTCGATGAAGCTTTCTAAGTCATCATCCGCAAGACCAATTGCCAGCAAACTAAACAAAAAAACAAAAGTTAAAGTCTTAAAAAAAATACCCCAACGTCGGGCGCGTTTTTGTTCTGCTTGGATGCTGCTAACCAATTGACCAATGACTTTCCATTCTTGCTCATTAGGCGAGTTCGTTGTTTGGCTCATGGCACTTTTCCTTGTTAGTTTTTCAGATACTGTTTAGTTAATGGGTTGCATTTTGACTTTTAAAAGGCACCGTGTTGGCATTTTTCTCTGTTATGCTAAGTACTTACCCGCCAACGGAAGCTATTTTACATGGACACAATCGACGCCCTCATCTCCCCCCAAGGCAGCTTAGACATTTTAACCTTGGAAGAAATCAATCAGCTACACAAATCTGCCTCAACGGGCTTACATGAGCTATTTAGGCAATGTTGCCTGGCCATACTCAACTGTGGCGTTGAAGAAGACGACATTGCCGCCTTGTTAGAGCGCAACGCCAAGTTCGATGTTGAGGTTATAGCCCAAACTCGCGGGGCATTGTTACAACTAAGCAATGCGCCGATTAGCGCTTTCGTTGATGGCGAAATCATTTTAGGCATCAAGGAAAATCTGTATTCGGTGTTACGGGACATTATCTACATAGATAACAGCTTGCTGCTCAAACAAGAAGTCACTAGCGGCGCTGAAATCACAGCATTAGTATTTCAAATACTCAGACACGCCCAAGCTTTGGCACCAAGACGCAGGCCCAACATTGTGGTTTGCTGGGGCGGCCACTCCATTAAGCCCATCGAATATGAATACACCAAAAAGGTGGGCTATGACTTAGGCTTGCGCGGCTACGACATCTGCACTGGCTGTGGCCCAGGAGCCATGAAAGGCCCCATGAAAGGCGCTCACATTGCCCATGCCAAACAGCGCCGCCACGACTATCGTTATATTGGCATTACCGAGCCAGGCATTATTGCTGCCGAATCTCCCAACCCCATGGTCAACGAACTCATTATCATGCCCGATATCGAAAAGCGCCTTGAAGCCTTTGTGCGCTTAGGGCATGCTTTTGTCGTTTTCCCTGGCGGCGTTGGCACCGCCGAGGAAATTCTGTACCTACTAGGCATACTGTTGCACCCCAAGAACAATCAGCTGAGCATACCCCTGGTGTTTACCGGTCCCGCCAGCGCAACAGCGTATTTTGAGCAAATAGACGCTTTTATTGGCACCACTTTAGGCCCCAAAGCCCAAGCCAAATACGAAATCATTATCGATGACCCTTACGCCGTGGCCGTGGCCATTAAGGCAAAAATGGAGCAGGTGATAGAACATCGACAGAGTGTTGGAGATGCATACCACTACAACTGGCAGTTGCATATTGACGAAGATTTTCAGCACCCTTTCATCCCCACCCATGCCAACATGGCGGGCCTAAAACTGGCGTCAGACCAACCCACAGCACAATTAGCCAGCAACCTACGCAAAGCCATGAGCGGTATCGTAGCGGGTAATGTGAAAACCTTCGGTTTGCAACAGATACGTCAACATGGGCCTTATCAACTCAAGGCCGAGGCTGCACTGTTGGAAAAACTGGACGTGTTGCTGCAGAGCTTTGTTGCTCAAGATCGCATGAAACTACCGGGCAAGAAGGCCTACGAGCCTTGCTATCGCGTGCGGTAATCGTTGCTAAGCGATAATGTGAGCCTTTTGCAGATCATCATAGGCGCTCTTATCGAGCGCTAACCAATCCTTTAACACCGCCTGGGTGTGCTGCCCCAAAGTCGGTGGAGCTAGGCTATATTGAATGGGCGTGGCCGACATTTTGATGGGATTAGCCACACTGGCTACGCTACCCAAAGTTTCATGCCGTAACTCAACTTGCATATTACGGGCCTGAATTTGCGGGTTGGCAAACACCTCATCCAAGGTACAAATAGGGCCGCAAGGCACCCCCACCTCGTTTAATGCAGCCAGCCACCAGTCGGTGCTTTGCTGCTGTAGCAAACCTATAACTTGTGGCACCAAGCTATCTCGGTTGGCCACCCTTAATGCATTGGTTACATAATCGGCGTGGTGAGCCAAAGTGGGGTTGCCTGCCACCTTACAAAAGCGTTGAAACTGAGCATCATTGCCCACGGCTAAAATCAAATGACCGTCGGCCGTGGCAAACGCCTGGTAAGGCACAATATTAGGGTGAGCATTACCTAAACGCTTAGGGTTATCGCCCGTGGCCAAGTAGTTCATGGCCTGATTGGCCAAGGTAGCCACCTGTACGTCGAGCAAGGCTAAATCGATGTGCTGCCCCTGGCCTGTGCGCAACTGATGAATCAGTGCACCTTGTATGGCGTTAGAGGCGTACAAACCGGTCATCACATCGGCTAAGGCTACTCCCACCTTCATGGGTTCGCCATCCGGCTCGCCAGTGACGCTCATTAAGCCACCCATGGCCTGAATCATAAAGTCATAGCCCGCGCGATCTTTATAGGGACCAGTTTGGCCAAAACCGGTGATGGAGCAATAGACCAAACGCGGATTAAGAGCGCTTAAGCTAGCATAGTCTAAACCGTACTTGGCCAGACCACCCACTTTAAAATTTTCGATGAGCACATCGGCTTGCATCGCCAACTGCTTGATAATGTCTTGGCCGCGGGGTTGAGACATATCCACGCACAATGAACGCTTACCGCGGTTAGCCGCCTGAAAATAAGCAGCCTCATGGTCTTCGGCATCATCAAAGCCAGCCGTAACGGGCATATAGGGGGGCCCCCAAGCACGGGTATCATCCCCCACTCCTGGACGCTCAACCTTAATCACATCGGCGCCTAAATCGGCCAACATTTGGCCCGCCCAAGGACCCGCTAAAATACGACTTAAATCCAGTACTTTGATGCCCTCTAAAGGCGTAGTAATGCTCATAGCCGCAATCCTAGCAGAAAGCTTGAATGCCAGTTTGCGCGCGACCCAAAATCAAGGCATGCACATCGTGAGTACCTTCATAGGTATTCACTGCTTCTAGGTTCATCACATGACGGATCACACCAAACTCATCGCTCACGCCGTTGCCGCCATGCATATCACGGGACTGACGAGCAATGTCTAAGGACTTACCACAGTTATTGCGCTTCATTAGGGAGATCAATTCAACTGGGCAATTGTCATCATCCATCAAACGGCCCATTTGCAGACAACCTTGCAGGCCAATGGAGATTTCCGTTTGCATGTCTGCCAACTTCTTCTGAATTAATTGCGTGGCCGCCAAGGGGCGACCAAACTGAATACGGTCCAAAGTATACTGACGCGCCGCATGCCAACAGAATTCTGCCGCACCCAAAGCACCCCAAGCGATGCCGTAACGAGCTTTGTTCAAGCAACCAAAGGGGCCTGCCAAACCTTTGATGGTGGGGAACATGTTCTCTGCTGGCACAAATACATTGTCCATCACAATTTCACCCGTTACCGATGCCCGCAGGGAGAACTTGCCTTCGATCTTAGGAGTTGTTAAACCTTCCATACCGCGTTCTAAAACAAAGCCTCGAATCACCCCGTCCAACTTGGCCCACACTACCATCACCTCAGCAATGGGTGAGTTGGTGATCCACATTTTTGCGCCGGTGAGGCGGTAACCACCATCCACGGCTTCGGCGCGAGTAATCATGCTGCCTGGATCAGAACCAGAACCCGGTTCGGTCAAGCCAAAGCAACCCACCCACTCACCGCTGGCAAGCTTAGGTAGGTACTTCATGCGCTGCTCTTCTGTACCGTAGGTATAGATGGGGTGCATCACCAAGGATGACTGCACGCTCATGGCAGAACGGTAACCACTGTCTACCCGCTCTACTTCGCGAGCCACTAGGCCATAGCTCACATAGTTAACGCCAGCACAACCATACTTTTCAGGAAGGGTTGCACCCAACAAGCCCAACTCGCCCAGTTCGGTCATGATCTCACGATCAAAAATCTCTTCGCGGTTGCCCTTTAACACCCGACGAGCCAAGCCATCTTGGCAGTAGTCATGAGCCGCATCACGGATCATGCGTTCTTCTTGCGTTAGTTGTTGGTCTAAAAAGAAAGGATCCTGCCAAGAAAATTGCGTGAGGTTAGACATATTGAAATCTCGCGAGTTAGTTAATAAGTAGCTTCGCCGCTAATATATCGTCATTTTATCAAAATGTCGACATTTTTAACAAACAAAATGCAGGGCCCTAGTCCGAACTACCGAGTAACCGCTACCCACAAGCTACCACCAAGCAAACCAGCGCCGCCTGCATAGCCCAGGCGCTGTTGGCTTTTGCTGTTTATAAATTTCTGTTTTGTTTTATCTACGGCCATAGCGTAGCCAAGCAACACCAGAGTAGCAACCGAGGCAGAAGTGGCTATCAGCAACACAAATTGCGGTACCACACTCACATTTGAGTTGATAAACAAGGGTAAAAAGGCGACATAAAAAGCCAAGGATTTGGGGTTTAATAGCGCGGTTATAAAGCCGATTTGAAAACTATTGAATTGACCACGCCTTTCCATGCCTTCTATGCCTGAGTCGACAATGACATGCTGAGCTCGGGCCTGAAAAATTTGATTGATGCCTAGGTAGCCCATATAAATAACACCAGCCCACTTTACCCACAAAAACAGCTGACTGGATGCAGCTAGTAGGGTGCCAAGACCCAGCACAGCAACGCTCATTAAGCAGATGCCACCTAGAATCTCACCACCCATGCAAACCATAGCCGCCCTAAGCCCGCGGCTTAAAGTGTGGGCGATAATAACCAACACACTGGGCCTGGAATAACCGATAGGGCTAAGGTTGCCAACATATAGGCAAACCAAGTTTCTAGAGTCACACTATCACCTAATTAACGGGGCCAAGTTTTACATTAAACCACGATAACCTAGGTGCTAATGCGATACCAGCACAACTCAGCCAAGCTAAGTTAAAACCTTAAGCCACCATCCAGCTCGATCAAACGACCGTTCATGTAATCGTTTTCGATGATAAATAGAGCAGTTTCTGCCAATTCACTACGGTCACCTAAACGACCCACTGGAACGACTTTTTCAAGGCGCTCTAGGGCTTCTGGCTTCATAGAATCGGTCATCGCCGTAGATATTACGCCTGGAGCGATGCCAGCGGCGCGGATACCAAAGCGTTTGAGCTCACCGGCCCATGTGGTGACCAGTGCAGCCACACCAGCTTTACTAGCAGCGTAGTTACTTTGGCCTATATTACCCGCCTTAGCGATACTAGAGATGTTAATGATAACGCCGCCGTTACCGGCTTTGGCCATGGCGGCTGCAGCCTCACGGCCACACAAAAAGGTGCCGGTGAGATTGACGTCAATAACAGACTGCCATTGACTGAGGCTCATTTTGCCTTGTAATTCGCCGTCTTTAAATTTAATCAACATGCCGTCTCGTAACAAGCCAGCGTTATTGACTAGGCCATCTAAACGGCCAAAGTCTGCTAACACTAGCTCAAACAAGGCTTCTACTTCTGCTTCTTGGGATATGTTACAGGCATAACCTTTGCTAGCCTCACCACAAGTAGCAGCGGCAGTGTCGGCCGCAGCCTGATCCAAATCTACTAAGGCACACACACCGCCTTTGCTAGCAATGAGTTGGCCGATGGCTAGGCCTAAACCACGGGCGGCACCGGTAATAACGAATACTTTGCCTTCTACTTGCATGAATTTATGCCTTTTTGTTGGAGTAATGTTGGTAAATGCTGGAAAAATCCAAACTGCCATGCCCTGCTTCGCCGTGGGCGTTAAATAATTGCGACGCTTGCTGGCCCATAGGTACGGCAGAGCCCGACGCCTGTGCTGCACCCAAGGCTAAACCGAGGTCTTTGTTCATTAGGTCAACCATAAAGCCACCTTGATAATTATTGCTTGCTGGGGTGCCTGCCATTACCCCAGGCACTGGATTATAGATTTCCAATGCCCAATTGCGCCCCGAACTCTTAACCATGATGTCCGACAACACTTTAGGGTCGAGGCCATTTTCAACACCCATTTGCAAAGCTTCGGCGGTGCCAGCCATAAGCACGCTCAAGAGCATGTTGTTGCACATTTTAGCGATTTGCCCGGCCCCCGCAGCACCAGCATGGAAGATGTTTTTGCCCATGCATTGAAGAATGGGTTGGGCCCGATCAAAACAAACTTGATCACCGCCAACGATGAAACTTAAGGTACCGGCCTGAGCACCTGCCGTACCGCCCGAGACGGGCGCATCAACAAAGTCGATACCTAGTTCTGCGGCTGCATGCCCCACTCTACGGGCAGTTTCCACGTCTATAGTGCTGGAATCAATTACTAAGGATCCCTTAGTTAGGGCGCCTAACAAACCATCTTCGCCTAAGTAAAGTGCCGCCACATGCTTGCCCGCAGGTAGCATACTAATCACCACTTGAGCGCCGTTAATGGCCTCCAGAGCTGAAGTTGCAGCCACCCCACCGGCAGCCACAAAGCCGTCTAAGGCTGACCGTACTAAATCAAAGGCCGTTACCTGATGGCCGGCTTTAACTAGATTGGCAGCCATGGGGCCACCCATGTTACCTAAACCAATAAATGCAACTTGTGTCATGTCGTTATCCTTTGTTCACTGTTAGGCCTTATTCGAAGTCGGCTTTGATGATGTTGTTATGGCTATAGAAGCTGTCTATCCATGCTTCGGGTACGGTTTCTACACTGCTGTAGCGCCATTTGGGTTGCTGATCTTTGTCAATCAATAAGGCACGAATACCCTCTTGAAACTCACCCTTGCGAGTGCCGTTAGCGGCTATAACATATTCTTGCAGTAGAGCCTGCTTCACACTGGGCACCTGGGCTTGGAATTGCCGGTAGCACAAATGCATGCTCATTGGCGAACCCCGCTCCATACTGCTAATGGCTTTATCTAACCATTTACTCTGCCCCTTGAGTTGACTTAAGGCGGCCACAATTTGGCTTAAATCGGCATGATTCAAGGCAGCAACAAGGTCTGAGTGGTGCGGCGCGAGATTGGATTCTGGAGCCATATCAGGACTCGACAAAGCATCAATCAAGTGTTTGATAGCCACTGCCTGCGCTTGATTAGAGACATCTGGTAAGGCTAACAAAGCGTCCACCAAAACAGGATAATCGGCATCGGCCAACAAAGCATCAATTAGCCCCAGTTCAAGGGCATCGGTGGCATTAACCATGGCCCCAGTGAGCCCTAAAAACAAACCTAGACCGTCTTTAAGCTGGCGTAAAAAGTAGCTCGCAGCCACATCCGGGAATAAACCAATGCTCACTTCTGGCATGGCCAAACGACTTGACTGGGTACCTATACGTAGGCTTGCGCCCTGTAATAAACCCATACCACCGCCCATCACATAGCCATTGCCCCAAACAATAACTGGGGTTTGCATTTCGTGCAGCAATAAATTCAAACTGTATTCAGCATTAAAGAACTGCTGACCTATGGACTCGTCGCCTGCCGCCATCGCGGCATATAGCGCACGAATATCACCACCGGCACAAAAAGCGCGATCTCCTGCGCCGCGCATGATGACGGCCATAACTGTGTCGTCTGCCTCCCATTGGGGCAAATATTGCAACAAGCCAGCAATCATCTCTTCATTGAGCGCATTAAGGCTTTTAGCTGAGTTTAAGGTTACTTCCACCAGCTGTTGGCCACCTTGGCTGGGGTGTTTTTTGATTAGTAAGGCTGACTCTGACATTAACTGTTAGTCCATTGTGGCTTGCGCTTTTCTAGAAAGGCTTGCACGCCTTCTTTTTGGTCGTTGCTATCAAACAAACGCACAAATTCATCACGCTCATAGCCCATACCGGCAAACATGGGTTCTTTACGGGCCGATTGAATCAAGCGTTTACATGCAGCAATGCTGGTTGGGCTCTGACGCTCAGATTTTTGAGCCCACTCCATCGCCTGGGCCAAGGCCTGGCCTTGCTCTGTTACGGCTTCCACTAAACCTATATCAAGGGCTTGTTGGGCGTTAAGCCGTTCACCACACAAGATCATGCGTTTGGCCCAACCCTCACCCACTAACCAGGCTAAGTTTTGCGTGCCTCCGGCACAAGGCAACAAACCCACCGCTGCTTCTGGCAAGGCCATTTGCGCCTGAGCTTCAGCAATGCGCAAATCACAAGCCAGTGCTACTTCTAGGCCACCACCCATGGCATAACCATTAATGGCAGCAATAGTTAAACCTCTAAACTGGCTCAGCACTTCAAACGCACGGCCAAAAGCCGTAGACATGTCGGCCGCAACTTGTTTGTTGCCATCGGCAAACAGCTTTAGGTCGGCGCCGGCAGAAAAAAACTTATCGCCCTGACCGGTAATCACCAAGCTGTAAATGTCTTTGTTGGCATTAAATTGATGAATCAAATCGGCCAAAGCATCTAAACTGTCCCGCGTCCAGGTATTGGCTGGCGGGTTGTTGATGGTAATCACGGCCACATGGCCTTCAATCTTATAGGGAATCGCTGGATTCATCGGTTTATCCTTTTATGCTGTTATAAAATGGCTTGAGCTTGAGCTTGGTCTACCAAGATACGCCGCGCAATAATAACTCGCATAATTTCGTTAGTGCCTTCCAGAATGCGATGCACCCGCGAATCTCGCAAGTAGCGCTCCATGGGGAATTCTTTAATATAGCCATTGCCGCCAAAGCACTGTAATGCTTCGTCACACACTTGATAGCCCACATCGGTAACAAAGCGCTTGGCCATGGCACAATAGGTGGTGGCGTCTGGGTCTTTATTGTCGAGTTTAAAGGCGGCTAAACGCACCATTTGGCGGGCGGCCACTAACTCGGTATTCATGTCGGCCAGTTTGAACTGCATGCCTTGGAAGGCCGCAATAGGCTTACCAAATTGTTTGCGCTCGTTAACGTAAGCTAAGGCGTCGTTCATGGCCTGTTGCGCCGTACCCAGGCCTACAGTAGCAATGTTGATGCGACCACCGTCTAGGCCTTTCATGGCGATGGTGAAGCCGTCACCTTCATTACCCAGTAGGTTTTGTGCCGGTACCCGTACCTGATCAAAGTTCACCGTGCGAGTTGGCTGGGCCTTCCAGCCCATCTTTTCTTCCTTACGGCCATAGCTAATGCCTGTGCTTTGGGCTTCCACCAAGAAGGCCGATACACCTTTTGCGCCTGGCTCTCCAGTGCGTGCCATAACTATTAATATATCGGTTTCGCCGGCGCCAGAAATGAACGCCTTAGTACCAGAAATAACATACTCATCACCGTCTTTCACAGCTTTGGTGGTTAACGACGCAGCGTCTGAACCGGCATTGGGTTCGGTTAAACAATAGGATGCCAACAATTCACCACTAGTTAACTGCGGGCCGTAGGCTGCCTTTGTTGCGGCGCTACCAAAGTCGGATAGCATCCAGGTGGCCATATTATGAATGGTAAGCATGGCCGTGGTGGTGGTGCAGCCCATGGCCAACTGTTCAAAAATCAATGAAGAATCAAGCCGGCTCAAGCCTAAGCCACCGATTTCTGGGTCACTATAAAGCCCACAAAAGCCGAGTTCACCCGCTTGTTGCAAGGTGGCCTTAGGAAAAATCGCCTCGGCGTCCCAACGGGCCGCATGGGGGGCAAGCTCGTTGGCGGAAAATTGTTGGGCTAGGTTAACAAATGCGGTTTGGTCTTCGTTTAAGTCAAAATTCATTATTATTCCTTGTTAGTTCCTTGCTGTCATTGCGAGTGCAACGAAGCAATCCAAATTCGCGGGCCTATGGATTGCCACAGGCCTACAGCCTTCGCAATGACAGTGAGAGTATGTCTACACCAACTCAATGGCTACTGCCGTGGCTTCACCGCCACCTATACACAAGGCGGCAATGCCACGCTTCAGGCCTTGGTTCTTAAGGGCGGTCATTAAGGTAAGGATAATGCGTGAGCCGGTAGAACCAATGGGGTGGCCTTGGGCGCAAGCGCCACCGTAGATATTGACATTGTCTGCATCTAAGCCCAGTTCAGAAATTGCCAACATGGTCACCATGGCAAAGGCTTCGTTGATTTCAAACAGGTCTACATCACTGGCCTGCCAGTTTAATTGCTTTAGTAAGCCCTGTACCGCACCAATGGGGGCAATGGTAAATTCGGCGGGTTCACGGGCGAAGCTCTGTACCCCCAGAATGCGTGCTGCAGGCACCAAGCCTTGTTGGGTTACCGCCTCACTACTGGCTAACACCAGGGCTGAAGCACCATCGGAAATGGAGCTGGCATTGGCGGCAGTAATGGTACCGTCTTTCTTAAAGGCAGCACGTAACTGAGGAATCTTGTCGATGCGGGCTTGGCCTGGCTGCTCGTCTACAGACACGCTAACCGTGCCCTTACGGCTGGTTATTTCTACGGCTTCAATTTCGGCGTCTAAATCGCCATTGGCGATAGCGGCATTGGCTTTTGATAACGAAGCAATGGCAAAGGCATCCATGGCTTGTCGGGTTAAACCGTAATCATCGGCCGTGGCTTGGGCAAAGCTGCCCATGAGGCCACCTTTGTAGGCATCTTCCAAGCCATCGAAAAACATGTGATCGAGCATTTGGCCATGGCCCATACGCATGCCTTGGCGTACCTTGGGCAGCAAGTATGGCGCATTGGTCATGCTTTCCATGCCGCCGCACACCATTATCTGAGCAGAACCTGCCTTAATGGCATTGTAGCCCATAATGGTGGTTTGCATACCAGAACCACACATTTTGTTGACCGTGGTGCAAGGCACACTTTTGGGTAAACCTGCGCCCAAGGCTGCTTGCCTGGCTGGGGCTTGGCCTTGGCCGGCAGCCAAGACACAACCCATATACACTTCGTCAACCTTTTCTGGGTCAAGCTTAGCCCGAGCCAAAGCGCCGGTAATGGCAACCGAGCCCAGTTGTGCAGCCTTTTGGCTAGCAAGGCTGCCATCAAGGCCACCCATTGGAGTACGACTGCCAGCAACGATATACACTTCTTGACTCATGGTGAGGCTCCGTTATAGGAAATATAGTGAGGTTATAGAAAGTCTAATTGTTTTAACATTTTGCTTGACCTTTACGTTAACGTCAACCAATATATGCAACAATTGAAATATTTTATATGGGCCATTATCCATGCAGCAAGTTATATTCACTATTAGCGAATTGTCGAAGGAATTTGACATCACCACGCGCAGCATTCGTTTTTATGAAGACCAAGGCTTGCTCGCCCCGCAACGTGAGGGTCAAAAGCGTATTTATTCAAGCCACGACAAAACTTGGCTGAAGCTCATTCTCAGAGGCAAACGCCTGGGTCTATCCCTGGCTGAAATTAGCCAAATCCTTGACCTGTATGACCCAAACGCCAGTAACAATGACCAACAGTTATTGGTTTTTATCGAAAAAATTCAAACTAGAAAAGCCGCCCTTAAACAGCAAATGGAAGACATTTGCGCCTTACAAGAGCAACTGGATGTAGCCGAGCAACGCTGCACCAGCGCCCTATCCGACCCAAGACTTATGGAGAATTTAGCATGATCAGCACTTACACCAGCCTTAACTTTGACTTAGGCGAAACCAATGACATGCTGCGGGAGCAGGTCAATCAATTTGCCGCTGCCGAAATCGCACCTTTAGCTGAAGCTACCGATGTGGATAATGAATTCCCGGCACCATTGTGGAAAAAAATGGGTGACATGGGTTTACTGGGCATCACCTGTGACGAACAGTATGGCGGCGCAGGTATGGGTTATTTAGCTCACACCATTGCCATGGAAGAGATCAGTCGTGCTTCTGCTTCCATTGGACTTAGCTATGGTGCCCATTCCAACCTCTGCGTCAATCAAATCCACCGCCATGGCAGCGACGAGCAAAAAACCAAGTACCTACCCAAGCTTATCAGTGGCGACCATGTAGGTGCCCTAGCTATGAGCGAGCCAGGTGCGGGCTCCGATGTGGTGAGCATGCAGCTTAAAGCCGAATTAAAGGGTGACCATTATATTCTCAACGGCACTAAGATGTGGATCACCAATGGCCCTGATGCCAATACCTACGTTATTTATGCCAAAACCGACGCCTCCGCTGGCGCTAAAGGCATCACCGCTTTTATTGTAGAACGTGATTACCCTGGCTTTAGTCGCTCGCCAAAGCTCGACAAACTAGGCATGCGCGGTTCTAACACCTGCGAACTGGTGTTTATCGATTGTGCTGTCCCTGCTGCCAACATCCTTGGCCAGCTTAATGGCGGTGTGCGAGTGCTCATGAGTGGCCTCGACTATGAGCGCGTAGTATTGTCTGGTGGCCCCTTGGGCATCATGCAGGCTTGTATGGACATAGTGGTACCTTATGTTCACGACCGCAAACAATTTGGTCAAGCCATTGGCGAATTTCAGCTGGTGCAAGGCAAGCTAGCCGACATGTATACACAAATGAATGCGGCAAAATCTTACGTTTATAACGTTGCCAAATCATGTGACCGTGGTGAAACCACGCGCAAAGACTCGGCTGGCGCTATTTTATATGCTGCCGAACTAGCCACCAAAATGGCCTTGGATGCCATCCAGCTCTTAGGCGGCACCGGCTACATTAACGAAAGCCCAACGGGGCGCTTACTGCGTGATGCCAAGCTGTATGAAATTGGGGCTGGCACCTCGGAAATTAGGCGTATGTTAATTGGCCGTGAACTATTTAACGAGAGTCGCTAACTATGGCTACCTTAAGTAACACAATCAATTCTCAAAGCGCTGATTTTAAAGCCAAGGCCAGTGCCATGCAGGTGTTGGTGCATGACTTACAACATCAGGTGGCCCAATTACAGCAAGGCGGTGGCGAAAAATACCAAGCCAAGCATCTAAGTCGGGGCAAGCTACTGCCCCGCCAACGCATTGAAACCTTGCTGGATACAGGCTCGCCATTTTTGGAAATATCGCAACTGGCCGCGCATCAGGTTTATGATGTGCCTGTACCCAGTGCCGGTATCATCTGTGGCGTTGGCTTGGTTAATGGCCGCCATTGTATGATCATTGCCAACGATGCCACGGTTAAAGGCGGTACTTACTTCCCCTTAACTGTAAAAAAACACCTGCGGGCTCAAGACATAGCCCTGCAAAACAATTTACCCTGCATCTACCTAGTGGATTCGGGCGGTGCCAACCTACCCCAGCAAGACGAAGTGTTCCCCGATAAGTTGCATTTTGGCCGTATTTTCTTCAACCAGGCCAACATGTCAGCCTTGGGCATCCCCCAAATTGCCGTGGTTATGGGCTCTTGCACCGCGGGCGGCGCTTATGTTCCCGCCATGGCCGATGAATCCATCATTGTTAAGCAACAAGGCACCATCTTTCTTGCCGGCCCCCCGTTAGTGAAAGCCGCTACTGGCGAAGAAGTTAGCGCTGAAGAGCTTGGCGGTGCCGACACCCATTGCAGAATTTCCGGCGTGGCCGACCATTACGCTGAATCCGATGAGCACGCGCTGCTCATCGCCCGCCAATGCATTGCCAACTGTCCAAAAACGCCAGCCAACCCGCTGCCGCGTCAAGCCAGCCAGCCACCCAGATATTCTGCGGAAGAAATCTACGGCATTGTGGGCACTGATTTACGTAAGCCGTTTGACGTACGCGATGTCATCGCACGGGTTGTAGACGACTCACAACTGGATGAATTCAAAGCCTTATACGGCACCACTTTAATTTGTGGTTTTGCTCGTATTGACGGCTATCCTGTAGGCATCATCGCCAATAACGGGGTGTTATTCTCCGAATCTGCACAAAAAGGCGCACATTTCATCGAGCTTTGTTGCCAACGTCAAATTCCCTTGGTATTTTTACAAAACATCACCGGCTTTATGGTAGGTAAAAAATACGAAGCCGAAGGCATTGCCAAACACGGCGCGAAAATGGTTACCGCCGTGGCTTGCGCCAAGGTGCCCAAGTTCACCATTATCATTGGCGGTAGCTACGGCGCTGGCAACTATGGCATGTGTGGCCGCGCTTTTGAGCCTAACTTTATCTGGATGTGGCCCAACAGTCGCATCTCAGTTATGGGTGGCGAACAGGCCGCTGGAGTACTTACCCAAGTAAAACGCGACCAACTGGCAAGCCGTGGAGAAGATTTCAGCGAGGCCGATGAACAGGCCATGCGTGAACCCATACTGGCCCAGTATGAGCACCAAGGTCACCCTTACTATGCCAGTGCACGTTTGTGGGACGATGGCATCATCGACCCCAAAGACACACGCAGCGTGCTAAGCATTGCTTTAGCCACCGCCCTCAATAAACCCGCCCAAGAGACACGCTTTGGCGTGTTCCGCATGTAACCAATGATGGGGAACAACACCATGACGACAACACCTTCTACGCCAGCCACAGAGTCTGAGTCTGAACATGTGTTATGCAGCGTTGATAAGCAAGGCATTGCCTTGCTTATCCTTAATCGCCCAGCCAAGCACAATGCCTTTGATGATCACATCATCCAGCAGTTGATCGGCCATTTACAAACATTAGCCGCACAACCTGAACTGCGGGCCTTAATCATCACCGGTACTGGCAAGAGCTTTTCCGCAGGCGCTGACCTAGCCTGGATGCAACGCATGGCAGACTACGATGAAGCAGCTAACTTGGCTGATGCCAATGAGCTAGCCCAGCTAATGCACCTGCTAGATAGCTTCCCAAAACCTACTTTAGCCTTGGTTAATGGTGCCGCCTTTGGAGGTGCAGTAGGCTTGATGGCCTGTTGTGACACAGTGATTACAGTGGACAGTGCCAACTTTTGTTTAAGTGAAGTGCGTATTGGCCTAATTCCAGCCGTTATTAGCCCCTTCGTGCTCAACAAGATTGGTATTTCTTTAAGCCGACACTTAATGATCAGCGCTGCGGTATTTAACGCTAACCAAGCTAAAGACTATGGCCTAGTGCATCAAGTGGTTGAAGTTGATCAATTGCAAGCCGCCAAGCAAGCCTGGATTAAGTTAAGTTTGGGCAATAGCCCAGAGGCTGTGGTGGCTATAAAGTCGCTACTCAGCAGCTTTAATAACGCCTCTCCACTAGCTAAGGATAACTTAGCAAGCACTCAAAAAGCCACTTGCGAGGCGATTGCCAAGATTCGCGTAAGCCCCAATGGACAAGCGGGTTTGCAGGCCTTTTTAGATAAAACAACCGCTCCCTGGCTAGCTAAGAACAGCTAAGTTAAACCAGGCGAAGACAGACTCAAGTCTAGCGAAGGAAATTATTATGTTGAAATCTGTTCTTATTGCTAACCGTGGCGAAATTGCCTGCCGTGTTATACGCAGTGCTAAAGCCATGGGCATGCGCACCATTGCCGTATACTCCGATGCCGATGCCAATGCCTTGCATGTACAGCAGGCCGACGAAGCCTGGCACCTGGGCCCAGCCCCAGCCGCAGACAGCTACCTAAGGGCCGACAAAATCTTGGCCATTGCCAAGCTAGCCAAAGCCGATTGTGTGCATCCAGGCTATGGTTTTTTGTCGGAGAACGCCGATTTTGTGGCCGCTTGCCAGGCCGAGGACATTGTTTTCATCGGCCCAGATGTGCCCGCCATTGAGCAAATGGGTAGCAAGAGCGCCGCCAAAATTATCATGACCGCTGCTGGCATCCCTTTGGTGCCGGGCTATCACGGTGCTGATCAAAGCGACAGCCTACTACAAAGCGAAGCCGACGCTATGGGCTATCCTCTATTGATCAAAGCAGTCGCAGGTGGCGGTGGCAAAGGCATGCGCGTGGTTGATAAGAGTGCTGATTTTCTTACCCATCTTGCTGGTGCCCGCCGTGAAGGCCTAGCCAGCTTTGGTAACAGTGATGTGTTAATCGAAAAATACCTATTGGCCCCACGCCATGTGGAAGTACAAGTGTTTTGCGACCGCCACGGTAATGGCGTGTATTTAGGCGACCGCGATTGCTCGGCCCAAAGGCGCCACCAAAAGGTAATTGAAGAAGCCCCAGCACCGGGCTTATCTGATCAATTACGCCTTCAAATGGGCACTACCGCAGTACAAGCCGCCCAAGCCATTGACTATGTAGGCGCGGGTACGGTTGAGTTTTTACTGGCCAGCGACGGTAGCTACTACTTTATGGAAATGAATACCCGCTTACAGGTGGAGCACCCGGTCACCGAAATGGTTACCGGCGCTGACCTAGTGGCGTGGCAACTGAAGGTAGCCGCAGGCCAGCCCCTGCCCATGTTACAAGAGCAAATAAAGCTTAAGGGCCATGCCTTTGAGGCGCGTATTTATGCCGAAGACCCAGAGCAAGATTTCCAACCTTCTACCGGTACCATTAAGTATTTACGCGAGCCCGCTACCGACACCTCTGTGCGCATCGACACAGGCGTACTCGAAGGCGATGCCATTAGCCCTTTTTATGACCCCATGATCGCCAAATTGATCGTCTGGGCAGAAGACCGGCCTCAAGCCTTGGCTAAGCTCGACTTAGCATTGAAGGCCTACCAGCTCGAAGGCATTCGCACCAACATCGACTTCTTACGCCGCCTAGCGGCCTTAGATGACTTTGCCCAAGCCCAGCTGCATACAGGTATCATTGAACAGCATCAAGCGGTGTTGTTGGCCCCTAGCGCTCAAGATCAAGCACAAATCCTGGCCATGGCAGGTTTAATCTTCCAGCAAGCAGCACACAAGCAGTTTGGCGCTTTAACCGGCCTGCGTTTAAACCAGCCCCAAACGCAACAATTTGACGTCACTTACCTCGACCAACGCCATGTCATAGAGATAAATGATCAGGTGCAAGGCCAGCTCAGTGCTGATCGGGTAACCTTGCACACTGCCCAAGGCCAAATCAAAGCCGGTTATTTCCTTGATGGTGGCTGCTTGAGCCTATTTACCGCTGCGGGTAAGGTACAAGTTACTTTGTGCGCTGCCAGCCTGGATGACTTTACCGGCGGCGATGCCATCAATACTGGCGATATTTGCGCCCCCATGAATGGCAGCCTCATTGCCTGCATGGTTACTAAGGGGCAGCAAGTAGCCGCTGGGGACCCTTTGATGGTGGTGGAAGCCATGAAGATGGAACACACCATTACCGCGCCCCAGGCAGGCACTGTGGGTGAAATATACTTCCAAGTGGGTGATTTGGTTAGTGCCGATGCTCAGTTGTTACACTTAGAACCAGAAGAAGCCTAACCATGATGCTAAAATCATTGCCTAAGCGAGTTAAAATTGTTGAAGTTGGCCCCAGAGATGGTCTGCAAAACGAAGCTGGCCCCATGCTTGATGCCGCCGTTAAGGCTAACCTTATAGACAGGCTCGCAGCCGCTGGTTTACGTCACATTGAAGCGGCGGCTTTTGTGCACCCTAAATGGGTGCCACAAATGGCCAACAGCGCGGAGGTGTTACAGCGCATCACCCGCCTTCAACATGTTACTTATAGCGCCCTAACCCCCAACATGCAGGGCTTAGAGCGCGCTTTAGCTGCGGGCGTAGATGAAATAGCGGTATTTGGTGCGGCCAGCGAAAGCTTTAGCCAGCGCAATACCAACTGTTCAATTGCCGAAGGTTTAGCGCGCTTTACGCCAGTGGCTAAAGCCGCCCTGGCAGCGGGTGTAAAAGTACGAGGCTATGTTTCCGTAGTGGTCGATTGCCCTTACGAAGGCGCTATAAAGCCGCAGCTGGTGGCCCAAGTGGCGGATCAATTGTTACAAATGGGTTGCCACGAAATTTCCCTCGGTGACACCATCGGCACGGCCACTCCAGCTCGCATGCTCGACATGCTCAGCGCGGTGCAAAAATACGTACCAGTAACGCAACTAGCAGGCCACTGCCACGATACTTACGGCCAAGCCTTAGTCAATGTTATGGCCTTGATGCAGGCTGGCGTGAGCAGCTTCGACAGTTCCATAGCAGGTTTAGGCGGCTGTCCTTATGCTAAAGGTGCCAGCGGCAACCTTGCCACCGAAGACTTAGTCTATCTACTGCACGGCCTTAACATAGACACTGGGGTGCAGTTAGACCGGCTAATTAAAGTAGGTCGTGACATCAGCCAATTACTGGGCCGACCCAGTGGCGCCAAAACCAGTATTGCGCTCAGTTAGCGTCGGATTTCATCAAGTGGTATGGTGCGCCACTGAGTTAAATTAGCCACCCAGCCAAGCATGACAAGGATACCCCATGACAGCCCCACTCTGGCAGCCTAGCCAAGCCCGTATTGAAGCCACCAACCTTTGGCAGTTTATGTTGGCATGTAATGACAAGCACGGGGTTGAGTTTCAAACTTACGCTGATCTACACCAATGGAGCGTAACCCACAAAGATCAGTTCTGGAGTGACCTGTGGGACAGCGCCGGCGTGGTGGCCAGCACTAAGGGCGACACGGTGTTGCTGGATGGCGATAAAATGCCCGGGACTCAATGGTTCCCCCAAGCCAAGCTTAACTTTGCCGCCAACTTGCTCAAATACAGAGATGAGCAAGTGGCGCTAGTTTTTTGTGGCGAAGATGGCAGCCGCCAACAGCTCACCTATGCCCAGCTCTATAGTAAAGTGGCGCAGGTGGCCGCTGGCCTCAAACGCTACAATATTCAGCCCGGTGACCGTGTTGCAGGCTTTATGCCTAACGTCATCGACACGGTAGTGGCCATGCTCGCCACCACCAGTCTAGGCGCTGTGTGGAGCTCCTGCTCACCCGATTTTGGAATTAACGGCGTATTGGATCGCTTTGGTCAAATCAAACCGCGTATTCTATTCACCACCGACGGCTATTTTTACAATGGTAAATGTTTGGATTCGTTGCCCGGTGTTGGCGGCATTGCTGCTCAGTTGGACTGCATCGAAGCCATTGTTGTGTGTGATCACATCAGCTCCAAAGCAGATTTGACTCAACTCAACACCATGGTTACCAACAAGGCCATGCACCTAGCCGACTTTATTGATGCCACGGCCACCAACATTGAATTTGTTGACTGCAACTTTGCCGACCCGCTCTACATCATGTATTCCTCCGGCACCACCGGCGTGCCAAAGTGCATCGTGCACAGTGTTGGCGGCACTTTGTTGCAGCACAATAAAGAACATTTATTGCACACAGATGTGAGCCGTGACGACGTGCTGTTCTACTACACCACCTGCGGCTGGATGATGTGGAACTGGCTGGTAAGCGGCTTGGCCATGGGCTGCACGGTACTGCTTTACGACGGTTCACCCTTTAAAACGCCCAGCATTCTTATGGATATGGCACAAACCGAAAAGGTGACTATTTTTGGCACCAGCGCCAAGTACATCGCAGCACTAGAAAAAAGCGGCATAAGCCCCAAACAAAGCCATGACTTAAGTTCGCTCAAGACCATCCTATCGACCGGTTCTCCCTTGGCCCACGAAAGCTTCGATTACGTCTATCAACAGGTTAAGGCCGATGTGCTGTTGGCCTCTATTTCCGGTGGCACCGACATCATCTCCTGCTTTGCCCTAGGCTGTCCCATTTTGCCCGTTTATCGCGGTGAGTTGCAATGCGCAGGCCTAGGTATGGACGTACGCATATTTGACGATGAAGGACGAGCCATCACCCAAACTAAGGGCGAGCTTGTATGCGCTAGCAGTTTCCCGGCCATGCCTATCTATTTTTGGGACGATGCTAACAACGAAAAATATCACCAAGCTTACTTTACCCAATTTAAAAATACTTGGGCCCAAGGTGACTATGGCGAAATCACCCAACATGGCGGCATTATCATCCACGGCCGTTCCGACGCCGTTCTCAATCCAGGCGGCGTACGCATTGGTACCGCAGAAATCTATCGCCAGGTGGAAGTTATAGAAGCAGTGGTAGATAGCATCGTTATCGGCCAAAACTGGCAAAATGACGTGCGTGTGGTGCTGTTTGTTGTGTTACGCGAGGGCACACAACTCAACGACACACTGATTAAGCAAATTAAACAACAGATCCGTACTAACACCACCCCGCGTCACGTACCTGCCAAGGTCATCCAAGTGGCCGCCATCCCCCGTACCATTAGCGGTAAGATCGTGGAATTAGCGGTACGCAAGGTAGTGCACGGTGAAGAGGTGAAAAACAAAGATGCCCTCGCCAACCCAGAAGCGCTGGATTTGTTTGTTGACCTGCCTGCACTGGCGGTTTAGAGCCGCCTATGTTTAGCCGTCTTACCAACCTATTAGCACAAAACAGCTCTAGCGCTTGGCAAGTTGAAGATTTTGCGGGCATAGACCAGCTACACCTGGGCGGCATCCCAGCTACGCAAGAGCTAATAGCATGGTTGCCGACTGAGGCAAAACAAGGCTTAGATATTGGCTGTGGTTTAGGCGGCACTAGCCGTTACCTAGCGCAACAACATGGTTGTTGTATGATAGGCCTAGACCTTAATGCTGAGTATATTCAAGCGGCAAGGCTACTCAACCAAAGCTTAGCGCCGCCGCCCGATTGCAGTTTTGTGGTAGGCAATAGCTTAAGCCTGCCCTTTGCAGCGGCTAGCTTTGACTTTATCGTCAGCCAGCACGCCACCATGAACATTGCCCCTAAGGCAGAGTTATTAGCGGGCTTATATGCTGCGCTCAAACCTAGCGGCCAGCTATTATTGCATGAGGTGATGCTAGCTACAGGGGTAACAGCCGCTGAGGTAAGTTACCCCACGCCCTGGGCCCAAGAGCTAGGCCACAGCCACCTGATCCAGTGGTCGATTTTTGTCGACATAGCTCAGAGCAGTGGTTTTAAATTACACAAGTTTGCCGACAATACGGCCACCGCGCTGGCTTGGATTAAACAAGCCCGTCAACATAAGTCCCTATCCGCCTTCTCGTCACCCTTCACTTCGCAATTAGCCCTTGGGGCTAAGGCCGGTGTAATGAGCGCCAATGTATTAGCAAACATCCAACAAGGCCGTTTACAAGTGGTTAGTGCGTTGCTAATTAAAGGCTAACAAGCCCATCTAGGCCGTCTTTTTGGGCTGCCAATGATTAATAAGATTGGCCGCTAGTATTAACGCTCCGCCGAACAACACTGCAACATCAAATGACTCGCCATACAGCATCATACCCATGGTAGCAATGAGCGGTAAACGCAGGAAATCCAAACTAATCACCACACTGACTTCGGTCATTTGCATGGCTTTAGACACACAGTAATGGGCAGACAATCCCGTTAACGCTATAGCCATAACCCAAGGCCACATCCAAGGCGCAGGCATAGTCCAATCGGCACCCGCTAGCAACGCACCTAAGGGCAGTTGAATGAGGGTCATATAGAAGACAATGGTGAGCGGGTGCTCGGTACGCAGTAAGGATTTATTAATAATAAGAGTAATGGCAAAACAAAAGGCCGCTATTAACATGATGATGGCGCCTTGGCTAAGCAATTGTTGCCCCGGCTTAACAATGATGGCAACACCCAACAGACCTAAAGCCACGGCTACAGATTTACGCTTGGTAATGCGTTCACCCAAAAATACTGCGGCAATAATCAACACCCACAGGGGCATGGTAAACTCTATGGCGAACACTTCTGCCAAGGGCAATAGCCCAATGGCCACCAGCCATAAAAACTGGCCAATAAAGTGCACCAAATTTCGCCAAAAGTGGGTTTTAGTGCGCTGACTGTACATTAGCGTTGGGCGCTTAATCACGTTCATGATGATCACTAACAGCACCACACCGACTATACTACGTATAGCCAGCAGCTCGAACTTGTCTATGTGGCCATCAAGCTCACGTGCCGCAATGGCCATTAGACTAAACGAGGCAATTGCACCCATCATCCATATTACAGTTTTCATTATATCGACCTAATGGTTGCGATAGGCGCTGCGGGGCAATTCCGGGTTCACCAAACTAGTACCCGCCCGCATAGCCATTAAGATATGCCAGCCCGTGGCCGTAGCACCCCAAAACAAGCCAATCACCACGCCGGCATCCATTATGGGTCGCCATGGTTGTGGTAAGTACACCGCAATGGTAATAAACATCACCACCATGGCCAAGATACTGTAGGACACAATGGTGCGTTTTTTAGAAGCATAGATAAAACCCATAGCAAATAAAGGTGCCAATAGCACCAGCCATGGTTTGGGGTTTTGTTGCAGCCATATCAAGCGCGCAGCAACACGGGGGGAAAAGGCTTTTTGGAAACCCTTAAAGCCTTCGGTATAGGCCATGAACACGACCCACAGGATCAAGGCCAGCCAATGCCAAACCTGTGCTGGGTAGAGGAAAAATTCCAAGGCAATGTTCGACAGGCGTACCACAGAAAACAATAGTAAGCCCACCACCCCAATACTGCCCCACACAAATCCAATGCGACCCAACATAAATCAATTGATCCAAACGCAAAAAACAGCCCGCATTCTATCACACAGGTCTTTTATGCGCGCCTGTATCAGGCCATAATAGCGGCATAATCTTTCTCTAGAAATTTAACCATGCGCCGTCGCCCACGCCCTAACCGTAACATAGACAACTCTATCCCCTCACCGTGCGTCAAAGTTTGCCTGTTTAAAAAGGATGAGCTGGTATGCAAAGGTTGTTATCGCAGCCAAGACGAAGTGCGTAATTGGATAATTATGAGCAAAGCAGACAAGCTAGCTTGTTTGGCCCAAGTGGTGTGGCGGCAACAAGCCGAGGGTTTGAATCTAGATTAAGCTTTTTGGCGTGCTTGCTTGGCAATTATTTTATCCAACACCCGCGCCACGGCAATAAAAGCAAAACTGCCAGTCACAAAACTGACCGCACCAAAACCACGGCTACAATCCATCTTGGCGCCTGCCACATTGGCACTTTTAGCCCAGTCTACACTGCCATCGGGTTGCGGATAGCTGAGCTGCTCTGTAGAACAAACACATTCGATACGAAAGCGACTCTTAAGGTTTTTGCTAAAACCATACTGACTACGCAGGGTGGAACGCAATTTTGCTGCCAAAGGGTCGGTCTTGGTCATGGCTAGGTCCACAATTTTAACCTGGCTTGGATCACGCTGCCCACCGGCACCACCAATGGTGATAATGGGCAAGCGGCGGCGCTTACACCAGGCAATCATCATGGCTTTGGCTTTAATCGAATCGCAGGCATCAATGACATAATCATAGTCACGATCCAAGCAAGCCTCTAGATTACTTTGGCCCACAAACTCTTCAATCACATGACACTGGCACTGGGGATTAATGTCGGCAATACGTCGCGCCATCACCTCCACTTTAGGCTCATTAATGGTTGAACCTAGGGCCACTAACTGTCGGTTTAAATTGGTTTCGGCCACGTCATCCATATCGATCAGGGTAATTTTCCCCACCCCAGAACGCGCTAAGGCTTCCGCCACCCAAGAACCCACACCGCCAATGCCCACCACACAAATATGGGCATTGCGAATGGCAGAGTATGCGTCTACCCCGTATAATCTTTCTACGCCGCCAAAGCGCAGTTGTTGTTGATTCATGTGCATGTAATTTAGTGTGGATTTTGGCGTTATTGTACCCGCTTCAATGAAAAAAAGGACCGTTTTGAGCTACCTAATTCCACATTTAGAGGACGCAGACCTCGAACTCACCTTAGTGATTAAGAACAGCCAATTCATCGCCAATCTGCGCCACACAAATGGCCGCGCAGAGTGTGACAAGCACCTTAACGACATGCGCAAGCAATACCCTGATGCCAGCCACCATTGCTGGGCGGTAGTGGCGGCCGCACCGCAAGACAGCACCTACTGGGGCCTAAGTGATGCGGGCGAGCCTTCAGGCACTGCCGGCAAGCCCATGCTGCAGGTGCTGAGCCATTGCGGTATAGGCGAGGTGAGCGTGGTGGTGATTCGGTATTTTGGCGGCACAAAACTAGGCACAGGCGGCTTAGTAAAAGCCTATGTAGAAGCGGTGAAACTGGTGGTGGACGCCTGCCCCACTGCAGTTAAACGCGATTTGAGTCAAGTTGAACTGCAATGCCCATACGACTTAAGCGGCCGCATTGAGCACTTATGCCAAAAACATGAGGCCAACATAGATGATCGGAATTACAGCGATCAACTCAGTTTAAGCCTGACCATTCCCAGTGCCAACATACCTGCTCTGCAAATAGATCTAGGGCCGTTAACATCTGTGACATTGCTGATCGCCATAATTTAGCTGTATAGCATATATAGGCACTATGCATTACCTAGTCGAATTTTGTTCACTCAGGTAGTTCCTAAACTCGTGTTCTGGCATAGGTTTAGCATGATAATAACCTTGCACAGCATGGCAGTTTTGGGTCTGCAAAAACTGCAATTGCGAAGATGTTTCTACCCCCTCAGCAATTACACAAAGGCCTAGTTTATGGGCTAGCTCTATCAAGGCGATGATCACAGCCTCAGATTTTTTTTCACCAATTTTTTGAATGAAATAGCTATCGATCTTAACCACATCTATGGGGCATTCGATGAGCCGTCTCAGGGATGAATGTTCAACACCTAAGTCGTCAATGGCTACGGAAATTTTGACGACTCTAAGGCGGTTAATATTGACCACAGCCGCGTCAAATCGACCAATCAGCGAACGCTCTGTTATTTCTATTTCTAAGTAATGCGGTTCCAGGCCAGAAGCACTTAAGACCGATAATAAAGAATCAACAAAATTATCCTTCTGCAACTCATTGGAGCATACATTATAGGCCACTCGGCCAAATTTTAGATCCGCTGCCAACCACCCCAAAGCGTGTTGGCACGTTTGTTTGAGCACCCAATTTTCCAACTCTGGCATAAAGCCGCTACGCTGCGCGGCCGCCAAAAAATCATCTGGCAACAACAACCCTCTTTGTGGGTGTTGCCACCTAATTAAGGCTTCCACACCGATAACTTTTTGTTGTTGGTAGTCGAACCTAGGTTGATAAAATAGTATAAATTCCTGCCTTAAAAAAGCATTACTCAATTCATGTTCAAAACGAACTTTTCGACGTTCGAACTGTTGCATTTTGGGGTCAAAAAACTTGCTGCACCTGCCTCCCTCTTCCTTAGCTTGGTATAAGGCTAAGTCAGCCAGCAAGATCAAGTCTTCAGCACTAGCCTTGTCTTGTGGATACAGGGCGATACCCATACTTATACCCATTTGAATTTCATGACCATCAATATTGATAGCCTCAGACAGAGCCTTTACTACCCGTACGGATGTTTTAGAAACATCTTCGTAGGAATCCATGTCGGCCATAATAATGGCAAACTCATCCCCCCCAATGCGACTGACCAAATCGCCTTTTCGTACGTTGTATTTGAGTAGATCGCTGACAAAACACAGAAGTTGATCACCCATTCCGTGGCCTAAAGTATCGTTGACCTCTTTGAATCGATCGAGGTCGAGAAACAAAAGAGCCACATGTTTATTGTTGCTGTCGGCACGCAATATCGCGTTGGACAGCTGGTCATTAAAACCACGCCGATTAGGCAGCCCCGTTAACACGTCATGATCAGCCAGATAACGTATTCTCAATTCGGCTTTTTCGCGTTGCTTAATCTGGATGGTGAGTGCCCGAGTCCGTTCAACAACCTTTTCTTCTAGATTCTCCTGCGCCTCTCGCAGCTCTTGTTCGTAGCTTTGACGTTGTGCTATTTCGTTCTTCAGCTGGGCTAAGTTGTCGTCCACCTGGTCTGCCATGCTGTCTAAAGCCGAGGCCAACTCCCCCATCTCATCCTGTTTTAGCGGCGTAAAACGAAATCTAGTGCCTCTATTGTAAGCTGTTACACCTTTGATCATTTGTAATATACGCCCTGTCAGATAAGACGCCATCCACACTGCGATAATGATTACCAGCAACATCATCAATAGCGTTGACCCGGCTAAACTATTAGCGGTATCGCGTAAATTAGCAGCCACAGCGCGCTTCCAGCTCTGTGTTTGAGCGATGATGACGTCGTCGTTTTGGGCGATAAGATCATCAATACGCTGCCGAGAAGCTATAGCAGGCTCGTGAAAGTCATCCACATTAGCGCCAACAGTAACGAAACCAAAGCCTCGCTTGGTGGTGCCATATTGGCCAGTAAAATAAGGTATAGCCGCCGCCGCAGACAGTTTCCACAAGCCACTCCAGAAAATCACAAATGAACCTGAGCCACCGTCTTTAGTAAGGTCAAACCAACCTTGACACTGAGGGGCAAAATTGAGGAAGCGACAATCTAAAGCACGTTTACCGGTTGGGCCCAACTGAGATGCTGGTTTATTTTTTAGGCTTTGATTTCTAAAAATTTCGGTTTGCTCAACAAAAACCGCGTAAGGCAAGCCACTGGCCTGCCAATCATCATAAATACTTTGCTCTAGCCAAGGCATTTCGGGCTGACCTGTTTGAGGGTCATAACCGGTGATAAAATAATGTCTGGGATGTGCAATATTGCGCCCTTTATAGTCCCACATAAAAGCATAATTGCCTTGGCTTGCATCAGGGGTAGAGGTATAACGCTGCGCTGTTGGCAAGATAGTATCGGTAAATGCCATAATATTTCGGTGGTCCAAAGCTAGGGTAACGTAGCCCTTGAGCTCACCGTCGTGCAATACCGGCGTAGCCCAGCGTACCAAGCCTCTAAACTTTCGTCCAACTGGGTTTTCCTTGCCGGCAAAAGCACTTTCATGAGGTTCAAAATCAATCCCCGCCTGCTGCGTTGCGGCAGGGGTGTAGGCACCTGTAATACGTGACGGTAGATAGGCACCGATCACCTCAGACACATATATTTCACCTGCCTTTAGTTGAGCCAGCTGAGCAAAGTAGCCCTCCGCCTTAATAAATGTATTCTCTGGTTTAGAGACGTCTCTCAACTGACTGGAGAGAAAATCAGAGGAGGTGACCTTATAAAGCTCCTGCCCCGTCGGCGAAATAAAGGAAGCCTCCAAGTACAAAGGTTGTGACTGATTACGCCTGCTTATTTCTGCAGGTCTAGAATGAAAGGCATTATCATTTTCAACCAAAGAGGATACCGCCAGTGCTTTGGGCTTGGCGATATTTCGTGGCAACCACTGGCTGGCATCATCGGACAGGTACCAGTCACTTTGGTCGTAGGTATAACTGTTTTTATGGCTAATAAAATTACGATAATTGGCCTCATTTGGTACCAAGTTAGCCAGCATTTTTATGTCGTCGTCTCGAGCATATAAAAATTGCGCTATTTGGCTTGCGGTATCAGTGGCCAGACGCTCTATTTCATTACGCGCCCGCTCGTCCAGAGCCCTAACCGAGTCGTTTATAGCCAAGATGCCTATTTGAGATAGGGTGGTACGTGACGTGTTGGCCAGCTTGTCGTAATTTTGGCTCAAAATATCCACCAGTTTGGTGGATTGATTCCACGCCAACCAGGCCAGCAACATAAGCGGCAGCACTTTAATTAGTATAAAAATCAGTACTAATTTTCCACGCATTCGCAGTGCTTGTTTTTTAGGGCTTGGATACAAGCGTAACTGCTCTACCATAGCTAACTCCATGCATACTGGCACGAGGTGTTGTGTACAATGCCTGCAAATAATCGCAGTTAAACGTAGAAGGCCTGCACTGATTATGGTGAAATATCACCAAATGAAAAATATGAACAATTTATTAGTATAAATACATTCCGTGATCTAGCCAACCATTGGTTAATAATTTTTGTTACTGTTTCTTCACAAACTGTGATTTGAGCTTCATGGCGCCAATTCCAGAGATCTTGCAATCGATGTCATGATCACCATCTACGAGGCGAATGCCTTTGACTTTAGTACCTACCTTTACCACCAAGGATGAACCTTTGACCTTAAGGTCCTTGATTACAGTAACTGTGTCGCCGTCTTGCAACAGATTGCCATTGCTATCGCGGATTTCTTTAGTGTCGTCATCGTCTTCACTCGAGCCATCCATAGCCCACTCATGGGCACATTCGGGGCAAATGTATTGGCTAGCATCTTCATAAATATATTCGGAGTTACATTTTGGGCAATGAGGTAAAGCAGACATAGGCAATCTCATGTAAAACACATTGAATTTTAAGCCAGCGATTCTAACATGAAACTATCCATTGGTAGTTCAAGTAGTGTATGTCGTCTGACAGTCGCGCCATGGCGTGTGCTATGCTCGGGTTTTTAGCTAATCTTGCCTCACCAAAGCAAGGACATTGATTATGATAATTCGCAAGTTACGTTTAGAACGCAGTTGGTCACAGCAACAATTGGCCGAATACAGCGGTTTAAGCATCCGCACTATTCAACGTGTGGAAAAGAACCAAATGCCCAGCGAAGAGTCGGCCAAATGTCTGGCTGCGGTGTTTGAAGTAGATGCTAACGATTTGTTGGCCTGCTTCGATACACAACCTAAAAAGGAAGCAAGTATGAGCACGCTAGAAATTACTCAAGCTGAACAACGCGCCATGCGCGAAGTAGAAGAAATAATAGGCTTTTATAAGCACTTACTGAGTTACTGTATAGTCATCCCAGTCCTCTGGGCAATTAACCTATTTCAAGCCGATGATTACTACTGGGCAGTGTGGCCCACATTGGGCTGGGGCATCGGTTTAGCGAGTCACCGCATTGGCGCATTCAATCTGTTTAAACTATTTGGTCCAGCATGGGAAAAACGCCAAATTGAAAAGCGTTTAAACCGCTAATCTAGGGAAGGCCTGCAATATGTCCTAGATTAGACACGTTCCTTGAGGTTTTTGTAATGCCTAAATTGCATAGCGCCCATGGCAGCAGTATACATGGCGATAACAAAGGTCACACGAATACCCTCAGGGTCAACAATCACTGCATCAAAGCTAATCAGCAATACCGTGAGTATGGTCCACGCATAGTCGCCCATGACGAAGTAAAGCACCTCGTGGGGTTTGATTTGCTGGCGTAGTGAAGCCACCAACAAATGTACGCCGTTAAACACGAGAATAATACCAATTGAGTGAATTAGCATAGGCTTTTCACTGCCTATCAGCGCATTAACGGCATCAGTTTGTAGCAACATCAGCAAGCCCAATATTAGGCAAGAAGCGCTATTAATGCGTAATAATAAATTCAATGACATGTTAAATCCTTAAGTTAACCTCGTAAGCGTCTGACTTTAAAGCTACGGCCTTTAATCTTGCCTTCGCTGAGACTTTGAAAAGCAGCTTTAGCGTATGCTTGAGCAACAGCCACATAGGCCCATTGGTCGCCCACTTGAATCTTGCCAATTTCACTGCCAGGAATGCCACCAGCACCGGTTAAAGCGCCAACAATATCACCCGCCCTTACCTTTTGTTTTTTACCGCCGCCTATTTGAATAGTGGCCATAGGTGGGTAAAACGCCGGTTGACGCAACAATGACTCAGGCGGCAAATCATCTCGTTCTAGCGTTTGTTGCAGATAGACTTCTAATAAACCAATCTTATGGTTTTCTTTTTCTGTGTGCAAAGTACAGGCAATGCCATGGGCACCCGCTCGGCCAGTACGGCCAATACGATGCGTGTGCACTTCTAGTTCACGAGCAATTTGATAATTAATGACTAAGTCCAAGGCTTCAATGTCTAAGCCTCGTGCTGCTACATCTGTTGCCACTAGGATAGACGCACTGCGATTGGAAAAACGTACCAAAGTTTGATCACGCTGCTTTTGTTCTAAATCACCATGCAAGGCAAGGGCTTCATAACCCACTGCGCGTAATGCGTCAGCCACCTGCTGAGTTTCATGTTTGGTATTGCAAAAAATTAGCGTTGATTCAGGTTGATGGGCCTGTAACAACAGCCGTACAGCATCAAACCGAGCATCATTGCTTGCTACTTGATATAGGGTTTGCACAATAGTCTGTTTGCTATGGATATCTTGCACTTCAACCGTTACTGGCGACAACATAATGCGCTGTGCAGTCTTTTCTATCTTCGGCGGATAGGTGGCGCTAAAGAGCAGGGTTTGACGTTGTTTAGGCATGTAGCTCACAATGTCGTCTAAGGCTTGTTGAAAGCCCATGTCTAACATGCGGTCGGCCTCGTCCAACACCAAGGTGGTGAGGTTATCGAGGTTTAGGTTGGCTTTACGCAGGTGCTCTTCAACCCGGCCTGGGGTACCCACAATAATATGTGCCCCATGCTCTAATGAGCCTACTTGCGGGCCAAAGGCCATACCTCCACACAGGGTGAGTACTTTGATGTTGTGAATGCCACGGGCTAGTTTACGTACCTCATTGGCCACTTGATCGGCCAATTCTCGGGTTGGGCAGAGCACCAAGGTTTGTACCCTAAAACGTTTTACATCAAGCTTGTTAAGCAAGCCCAAAGCAAAAGTTGCGGTCTTGCCAGAACCAGTTTTGGCTTTAGCAATAACGTCTTTATTAACCAATATATGGGGTAAAGCCTGGGCCTGAATAGGCGTCATTTCGGTATAACCCAAGGTCGTTAGGTTATCGACTAGGGCGGTGTTTAAACCTAGGCTGGAAAAATCAAATTGAGACAAGGTGAGTCCTTCTAATGGGCTATGTTATTAAGCCGAAATACTGGAATGCAAAGCTAGGCGGTTGCCTTGGCTGGTACTAACGCCATCGGCATTGGGCACTAAACAGCCGCCGTTGCCTTGCGCGTTGGCTAAAGTGGCAAACTCAAAGCCATCGAAGCATTGTTTGTCGACTTCGACAGCTAATACACGCTCATAAAAGCCAATAGCACGATCTAGGTCGACCATCGGCATGTCAAACCAAACCACTCGATTATGCAGATTGTTTAGCTCAGACATGGGCGCTTTCCTTTGAAGGTGTGAAAGCGCCTATTCTACCAGAGAAATGCGTCTACCAGAAAAATGTGCTCGGGTTTTAGTTAAGATTTCAGCTCGTCGAGCAGCGCGTTACGTTGACCCACTCGCTCACCCTGCAATACAAAGCCTTGCAGCTGCCCAGCTTTGTCTTCAAAACGTGCAACCATACCCTCTTCGTCACCTGATAACTGCCATTGCCCAGACTTGAATGCCGGTGGCGCTAATAGCGTAATCGGACAAGCTGGTGTTTTAACCACCACCGTCATATGCGGATAACTAACCGCAGTAGGTATACCGGTTAGGGTCTGTGACAAGGCTTGAATACCCCAGTGAATGGGCGCAATAAACGGCTGCAACTGGCCATTGGTTTCTACACAATCACCTAGAGCATAAATATGATTTACATTGGTCATTAGCCTGGCATCGGTTTTTATACCTACACCACAGACAATGCCGGCATTGATAGCGAGCTTGGTACGGGCTTGTAGGCCCACGGCAGACACTAAAATATCCACCTGCAATAGATCTCCACTGGAGAGCGTGACTTGATAGCCAGCATCTGCATTAGCGGCATCTATGTAGTCAATTGAGGCCACGGTATTTTCCAACCACCAATCAACGCCAATATCGGCCAATTTACTTTGCAATCGACGCCCAATCACTTCTGGCAATAAGCGATCCATAGGCCAAGCCGTTAAACCAACCAGACTTACGTGTTTGCCGACCAAGGCCAAATCATTGGCAAACTCACAGCCAATCAAACCATTACCAATGAGCAATACGTTTTTCTGGCCTTGCAACAATTGACGATAACTCCGGTAATCCTGTAAATCATTGACGCTAATGACGTGGCCGCTGGCATTGCCGGCAATAGGTAAACTAATGGCTTGAGCGCCTTGTGCTAGCACCAGCTGACCATAGGCTTGCTGGCCAATATTGGTGTGCAGACGCTGGGCCTGAGTATCAATACGTTCAACCTGACAGTGGGTGATGATACGAATATTCAGCCGGTTGGCGCGATCCAGAGGCAGCTCCACCACTAGGTCGTCAGCCGATTGCTGCATCTGTAGGCCAGTAGACAAGGTTGGCTTAGAGTAATGCATGCCGTCATCTTGCGTCAGCACCACAATATCAACCTTAGCATCAAGCTTACGCACAGCTTCGGCCAAGTTATAACCTGCGTAGCCACTGCCAACAATAACAATGGGACCACTGGGGATAGTCAGGCTTGCAGCGGCAACTGGGTTAACTGGAGTTGCAGCAACCACGGGAAGTTCTACCATTTCAAAGTCTTCTTTACCCACTAAACAGTCTGGGCAAAGCCAATCTACGGGCACATCTTCCCAACGAGTACCCGGTTCTATGCCATCATGGGGCCAGCCCAACTCTTCGTCATAGATAAAACCACAAATAATACAAAGCCACTTTTTATAAGGTGTGGCGGGGCTAGTTGATGACATGGACAATACTCTATAGTTTTAGGCGGATAGCGATGTTTTTAGTACGCACGTAATTATACAAAGCTTCTTGACCTTTTTCACGCCCAAAACCTGATTTTCCAACACCACCAAAGGGGGTGCCTATGCCACCGGCAAACCACTGGTTAACAAACACTTGGCCTGCCACTAATGCGTTGCTGGCACGCAGGGCTAAATTAAGGTCTTGGGTAAATACCCCAGCCACCAAACCAAACTCAGTACCATTAGCCAGATCATAGGCTTCTTGTTCATCTGTGAAACTCATTAATACCAGCACAGGACCAAACACTTCTTGCTGGGCTATGTCTGAATGCGGCTGTGCTTCGATCACCGTGGGGGGCATAAAATAGCCGGCTCTATTAAGAGATTTACCACCGAGCAAGCACTTGCCACCCTGGGCAACAGCGTTATCGCACATAGCATCGATTTTGGCTAATTGGTTAGCCGTCAAAATTGGGGTTACTTCGGCCTCATCCATGCCAGCACCGATAACCTTAGCAGCAAAGCGCGCTACCAACTTCTGGGTTAATTCGTCTTTTATACTCTCGTGCACAATTAAACGGGACATGGCCGAACAAACCTGACCTGAATTGTACAGGTTACCTACTTCGGCGCTGCTTAACACTTGCTCTAAATCGGCATCGGCAAACACAATGCCCGCCGACTTGCCCCCCAACTCCATAACGCTGGGAACCACATGTTCAGTGGCTGCACGTAAAATAGACTGGCCCGTAGCCACGGAACCGGTAAACACAATTTGGTCAATGCCGCCATGGGACACCAACGCAGCACCCGTTGTATGGCCATAGCCACATAGGATATTCACTGCGCCCGCGGGCACACCGGCCTTGTGTATGGCTTGGGCCAATAACGCTACCGCCAAAGGCGTAAGTTCTGGCGATTTAACCACCACGGCATTGCCTGCTGCAAGGGCCGGCGCCATGGAGCGAGCCACCAAAGATACGGGGAAATTCCACGGAATCACCTGCGCCGAAACGCCGAAAGGTTCGTACACAGTAAAGTCCACCAAACCATCGCCCAAAGGAATGGATTTACCTTCGATTTTGTCCGCCATGCCAGCGTAGTATTCAAAGTAGCGCGCCGCTTCTTCAAATTCCCATTGCGCTTCTGTTAAGGGTTTGCCGTTTTCTAAACACAACGCCTCGCCGCGGCCACCGCCAAATCCACCTGCTCAACAGTGGCGCCAGCTATGGTACCCACCAGTTCACCTGTGGCGGGGTTTTCTACTTCAATAATTTGCTCGCTATCGACCCATTCGCCGTCAATGTAGTTATGCCAATGGGTAAGGCCTAATTGTGTATTGCTCATATTATCTATTCCTAATTGCCCTAATAGCCATAATTAAATCGCCGCACTGGCCAATAAACGTTTCGCCGCCCAACTGTGAAAATAATGCGTGGGGTTGTCGAGTACGGGGGAGAACTTACCGCCATTAAAACCTGGGGATACACGGCCTTTTTGCATGCCTTCAACCACGCCAATATCCTCACCAAACACTTCTTTCCAGGAAGCCATGGTAGCGTCACGACAAGCCTGGTATTGCGGCCCAACGGCTTCGTCACCAACATACATAAGGCGTAAATGTTCCAAGGTGCGGCCGTTGGTTACCGGCTCCAGCACAATGGCAAAGGTATGGTCGGCCTGGATGCCCAACAACACATTAGGGAATACAGTGATGTATTCAGCTTCCTTCATGCGCGCAGAATCCCATTCTGGAAACACGGGCAAACGCGTACCTGCAGTGTCGGCCAAGTTGTAGACCATACTACCTTGGCCAGCGAATTCATTGGCAAACATGATGTGGTAGTGATCTTGAATGCGCGAAATAGCATTCAAGTTAGGGTGCACCCAAGGCAGATGGTAGCTTTCGCAGTAATTTTCTACGGCGAGCTTCCAATTACAGGCCACATCAATGGTCATTTGCCCACCAGAATTAGCTTCGCGGCGCATGCGAGCGTAGCCTGTGTCGCCCAGAAATGGCTGCCAGCGCTCTACTATAGGGGCAATAAAATCAGCAAACGGATCAGCCTCACCATCCAAATTAATGAACACCACGTCAAACCAAACTGCACTACGGATTTCCTTCATACCATACTTTTCACAGGCAAAGCCATCTACCTTGTGCACACCCACACCACCCAAGTGAGGCGTACCCTTCAGCTGGCCAGCTAAATTGTAAGTCCAAGAATGATAAGGGCAGCGAATACTGCCCTGCACTGGGCCTTCTTCAGCAAGCAGAATCATGCCCCGGTGGCTACAAACATTATGAAACACACGAATAACATCGTCTCGGTCGCGCATAATTACTAACGGCAAACCCACGAATGAGATAGGCTTAACATAGCCCAGCTGGGGTAAATCACCAGCAAAACCAACCCCGGACCAAGTCTTCGCCAGCACTCGATCACGTTCTTCTGCTAGCATGTCTGGATCGTTGTACAGCAAATTGGGTAAGCCACTGGCCTCTTCGATAGGTAAAATGGCGGCTTCTAGGGCGGCTAGTGGAATACGATCAAACGCGCTCATGGATAAACCTCAACATTGACTTAGATCAAATAATGGGCCTACTGTGCCTTAACGAGAGGTGTGAAACAAACGATATAATATCACTCAACATATGAGTTTTAATCATGGGTTGTTCATTAGCCAGGCACGAAAATCTGGCAGCGCAGGTTTCATACTGCCAGCACTAGAGGTCATTAAGTAGAAGCTTGACTGGGTTTCTAAAGTTTGCTCGAAAGCTTTGACCAAGCTACCTGAAGCTAAATAATCAACTAATAAATGATCCCATGCCAAGGCCACGCCCTGGCCTTGCTGGGCGGCCTGGATAAGCATATTGTAGTGACTGAAAGTGACCTTATGTTGAGGCACGATGGGCGTCATATCTAAGCCAGAAAACCAATCTGGCCAGTTAAACCAGCCCGAAGTAGGGTTGTCTAATACCAGCTGCCGAGTGGCTAACAACTGGTTGGGCGTTAAAGCTTGGTGTTGCTGCAGAAAATCTGGACTCGAGACTACAAACACCCGTTCGTCGAACAGTTTATCCACTTGGTAGGCCGAGGGCTTAGACGAGCTAAAGCCAATGCAACAGTCATAGTCAGCCTCGTCTACTTCCAACACATTGTCTGCCACTAACAGGCGAATATCCACCTTGGGATAAGCTCGGCAGTACTCTGTAATACGTGGCATAAGCCACAAAGAAGCCACAGCATGACTTGCTGCAATGGTGATTTGTGAATCTTGCAGGGGGCTTTTCACGGCTTGCGTAGCCAAGCTAATTTGCGCCAAGGCACTGCTAATTTGCTGGTGGTATTCACGGCCCATTTTGGTTAACCGAATTTGTCGCTGTTGGCGATCAAACAAAGCTACACCTAAATTATCTTCCAAACTGCGAATTTGCCGACTTATTGCCCCTTGCGTGACAAATAGTTTAGCTGCCGCCTGGGTAAAACTCAGGTTCGTCGCGGCGGCGTCAAAGGCCACCAAAGCAGTTAATGGCGGTAGGACTTTAGCGTTCGACTGGGTATTCAAAGGCATGATAAAAACTCACTTGTTATAGTTCTTATTATGGCTCAATTTAAATAAAAGTAAAACCATAGAACAGGCTCGTAAACGGAGCAGCGCCGTTGTACTGGGAGTAGATCTCTCCGTATAATCAAACCATGAAAAACATCCCCACAGAATTGCTCCGCACCTTCACTACCATTGTTCAGCTAGGTGGCTTTACCCAGGCTGGCGCCCTCTTGGGTCGCTCTCAACCGGCTATCAGCTTGCAAATCAAACGTTTGGAAGAGTTACTGGATACCCGCTTGTTCCAACGTAGCAATGGCTTACAAGTCACCGAAGAAGGCGAGGTTTTGTTGAGTTTCGCCCAGCGCATATTAGATTTAAACGACAGCGCCGTGGCTAGGCTAGCGAAGAGTCACATTTCCGGACAAGTGCGCTTGGGCATTCCAAATGACTTTGAGGTGTCTTTTTTGCCGCGTTTACTGAGCCAATTTGGCCAAGCTCACCCGGATGTGGCATTAGAAGTGAATTGTGATTTAAGCGTGCAATTGTTGCAAGATTTCCAACAGGGCCGCTATGACCTGGTACTGGCTACAGATAGCCTAGAAGAATCCAGTGGGCCCGCAAGTTCGGGCGATGAGTTTCACGAAACCATTGTCTGGGTCACTAACGGCCATTTTCAGTGGCCCGAAAATCAACCGCTGCCGTTAGTGGTTTACCCCGTGGGTTGCCGTTATCGCAAGCAAATTATCCACCAACTCAATAAAGCCGGTATTGCCTGGCGCATTGCCTACAGTTCATCCAGTTTACTGGGCATACAAGCAGCCATTGAGGCGGGTTTAGGCGTGAGCGCTTTAGCCCGTAGCACTGTGCCTCAGGGCTTACACAGCCATCTTCAATTGCATGATTGCCCACCGCTTGGGCAAATAAAACTGGTATTCAAACATGATCGAGCCAACCAATCAGATGCTACCAAACGCCTTTACGAGTATCTCTACGCTGGTTTAGAACAAGCCGCTGGTTAGCGCCTGCATCAGCTTTAGCGGGTAAGAATAAGTAGACCAGCAGAACTCATCAAGCCTGCGGTAATGCGATTCAACATCTGCACTGACTTGGGCTGACTAAACAGTTGGCGGGCTTTACTGGCACTATAGGCTACCAGCGCCAAGCCCAGCATCAAAGCCACAAAGTTAAGCGTAACCACTAACACCACACCTTCGCTAGTCAATTGCGTCAAATCAATAAAAGTCGGTAGAAAAGCAATATAAAACAACATTACTTTGGGGTTAGTACCCGATATCAACATGCCTTCGCCATAGATCAGCAAGAAGCTAGCCCGTTTAGAGCGCACTAGGGCAGACTTGGTAGTGTCCATCTCTACCGGGGCATGCCACGCCTGCCAGGCTAAATAGAACAGATAAGCTGCACCACACCAACGAATCAAAAGAAAGACTATTTGATATTCACTGGCAATGTAAGCCAAGCCCCACACCACTAGTAATAAATACACTATATCACTCACGGCCATGCCCAAGGCCAGACCCCAGCAAGCATTAGAACCCTGCTTTAGCGCCCGGGCAATGAGCGCAAACACGCCAGGACCAGGGGTGATGGAAAAGATAAATACAGCCACAAAATAGGCCAAGGAAAACTCAAGTGTCATGGCTAAACCAACCTACCTACAAAGCTAGAAGCTGCATATTAGCTCACCTTTAGCGAACAAAAGCAACGCCTTTAGAATTGACCCATTTTGCGAATAACGTTAAAATTCGAGCGCGTTAAATGTACAGTTTTTTTGATTAAAAGTTGATTAGATGCTTTGCAGCTATGTAGGGTAACACCAAGTAAACGCATTTAAGTAATTAGTTAATCACAGCAAGGAATATTCATGTCTGAAGTAATCACCGGTACAGTAAAGTTTTTCAACGACACTAAGGGCTTTGGCTTCTTAGAGCAGCCTAATGGCGTTGATGTTTTTGTTCACTTTAGCGCTATCGTTAAAGAAGGTTACAAGAGCCTAGAGCAAGGCCAACAGGTACAATTCACCATTACTGAAGGTGAAAAAGGTTTACAAGCAGAAAACGTTTCTCCTTTATAAGCCCTTCTTTTTTCAAGAGGGTCACTGACCCTCTTGAAAATGTTAGCTCATGTAGGCTGGGCCATTACCATCGGCACTGGGTTGAAAATGCACTGTCACTTCACCTAACTTAGTAAGGGCTTCAGTGGGGTCTTGATCATCACGCAATTCAAAGGCATTGAAGCCCACTCGTTGCATAAAATCAATCCGATCCATAGCCACATCACCAACAGCGCGAATTTCGCCCTGGTAACCGGCACGCCGCAGCATGCGGGCCATACTAAAGCCCCGGCCATCGGTAAAGGCTTCAAAGGCAATAGCAATCATCGACATCTGGGGAGCCTTGTCCAGTAGCGCTGGCAAGTCGTCCTCGCCGTTTGCCAGCACACAGTCGCCCAACTCTTCATCAGCAAGCCACTGGGAAAAAGTTAGCTCGGGGGTCGCAACGTAGGACTGACTAAGCTGCTGATTTTTGATGAGTGCCATAGACACGCTCCTTAAATGGTGCAAAACCTACACGACGCACAAGTTGCAAAAAGGTTTCATCGGTCTGGCGTAGTTCAACGTAAACATCCAATATCTGACCAATAACCACCACCACTTGATCCTGTTCGATAGACCGACCCAAGGTCTTACCCAAACTTGCATCGTTGGTGGCTGAACCACCCAAAGTGAATTGATAGACTTGCTTACCACCCTTTTCCACCCCGAGGATGCCAATATGGCCCACATGGTGGTGACCGCAAGCATTAATACAGCCAGAGATCTTGAGCTGAATTTCGCCCAAGTCGTATTGATAATCTAAATCGTCAAAGGTTTCATTAATTTGACGGGACAAGATCAAGGTTTCGGCATTGGCTAAACTGCAGAAATCTAAACCAGGGCAGTTAATCATGTCGGACAGAGTGCCTACGTTGGCACGGCCCATATCCAAGTCTTGTAGCTTGTGCCACAAGGCCAATAAATCACGCTCTGCAACATCGGCTAAGACTAAGTTTTGATCATGGGTGGAACGCAGTTCAGCAAAGCTAAACTCGTCTGCTAAGGCAGCGATGCCATCCATCTGTTGATGACTGGCGTCACCTGGTGCTTGCAGTTGATTTTTTAACGGCACAATAACAATACGGTAACCGGCTTGTTTATGATCACGGGTATTCTGCCGATACCAAGTGGCAAAAGCTGGATGAACAGCAAAAATGTCAGTCAAATTGGCCTGCGCATGGGCTAAGTCCAAGTAATCGGGCGCAGCAAAGAAGCCTTTAACACGATCAATTTCACTGAGTGGTAAACGTAGATCACCCGCTTTAAGATGTTGCCATTCGGCTTCTACCATTGCGCCGAAGGTGTCTACACCTAGGGTATTAACGAGAATTTTGATACGCGCCTTGTACTTGTTATCACGCCGACCATTAAGATTGTAAACCCGCATTATAGCTTCCAAATAAGACAAAATTTCTTGCGGCTCTAGAAATTTACGCACCACCTTGCCTATCACTGGGGTACGACCTAAACCACCACCTACAAGCACTTCAAAGCCAACTTCACCAGCTTCGTTACGATGTAAGTGCAAGCCAATATCATGCACTTGAGAGGCGGCTCGGTCACTCACCGAACCAGACACAGCAATCTTAAATTTACGCGGTAAGTAGGCAAATTCTGGATGCAAACTACTCCACTGCCGAATCAGCTCACACCATGGACGTGTGTCTTCAATTTCATCGGCACTAACGCCAGCGTATGGATCTGAAGTCACATTACGAATACAGTTACCACTGGTTTGAATGGCATGCATTTGCACTTTCGCCAAATCGGCCAAAATATCCGGCACCGATTCTAGCGTAGGCCAGTTGAACTGTATATTTTGGCGGGTAGTAAAATGGCCGTAGCCCTTGTCGTAAGTACGGGAAATTGCCGCCAAGGTGCGCACTTGATTGCTGGTCATTAAACCATAGGGAATGGCTACTCGTAACATAGGCGCCAAGCGCTGAATATACAGCCCATTCATAAGCCGCAGAGCACGAAACTCTTCTTCAGGTATTTCCCCTGCCAAATAACGGCGGGTTTGGTCACGATATTGATCCACTCGTTGGTCAACGAGGGCCTGATCGTATTGGTTGTAGGCGTACATAATTTGATCCTAGTCAAACTTAGGGCTTATTTTCGTGCTAATGATACAACAACATGCTTATAACACAAAAGACTAAAAACTGATTTACTTATATCTAATGCGAATATAAAATCCAATCAAATGAATCATCTGGAAATACATTTTAGTCTGACTTTTGCGTTACAATACATACAACTAAATACCCGACTAAAATGGTCAGACATTACCCATTGACGGCGCATACTTGCGCTATGGATTTGAAGGCAAATGGTAGAATATTTACTTATCCTCGTTAGCACAGTGTTAGTGAACAACTTTGTGTTGGTCCAGTTTCTGGGCCTCTGCCCCTTTATGGGCGTTTCTTCCAAATTAGAAACCGCCTTAGGCATGTCCTTAGCCACTACCTTTGTACTCACCCTTGCCTCATTGTGTAGCTACCTAACTTACACCTATCTATTACAACCCTTGGGCCTCGAATTTTTACAAACCATTAGTTTCATTTTAGTGATCGCTTTTGTGGTGCAGTTCACCGAGATGGTAGTGCACAAAACCAGCCCCTTATTACATAAAGTGCTAGGCATATTTTTACCTTTAATCACCACCAACTGTGCGGTATTGGGTGTGGCATTATTAAACATTAAAAAATCCAATGGCTTTATTGAGTCAATTTTGTATGGTTTCGGTGCTGCTGTGGGCTTTTCCCTTGTGTTGATTTTATTTGCCGCCATGCGCGAACGCATTACCGTGGCTGATGTACCTGCCCCATTTAAGGGCGCAGCCATTGCTATGATCAGTGCTGGAATCATGTCCCTTGCCTTTATGGGCTTTACTGGGCTGGTGGCCATTTAAATGCAAACACTTTATTTTGCCATCACTATACTGGCGCTGTTAGCCCTAGTATTTGGTGCCATACTGGGCTTTGCAGCAATTCGCTTTAGGGTGGAAGGCGACCCCATCGTCGATCAAATTGACTTCTTATTACCGCAAACACAATGTGGCCAATGCGGTCATCCTGGTTGCCGCCCCTATGCCGAAGCCATTGCCAATGGCGAAGCCATCAACCGTTGCCCCCCCGGTGGTGAAACTACCATTAAGGCTCTTGCTGACTTGCTCGACGTGGAGGCCATTGCTCTGGATGCAGAGCACGGTGCAGAAGCCGTACGCACTATTGCCTACATACGAGAAGACGAGTGCATCGGCTGCACCAAATGCATTCAGGCTTGCCCAGTGGACGCTATTCTTGGTGCCGCTAAGCAAATGCATACCGTTATCGTTAACGAATGTACCGGTTGTGACTTGTGTGTAGAACCTTGCCCCGTGGATTGTATAGACATGTTACCCATAGAAGTCACCTCGACCAGCTGGCATTGGCAACAACCACTGGACCTTATTGCCACCTCAAGCCAACCCCACAGCCCTGCATCTCTGGAAGGCCTTAGCCATGAGTAAGTTATGGACCTTCCATGGTGGCGTGTACCCGCCAGAAAACAAGCATCAGTCCAGCGACTCGGTCATAGTGCATATGCCCTTACCCAAGCAGTTGGTGCTGCCCATGAGCCAACATATTGGGACCCCCGCCAAAGCCATCGTTGCTGTGGGTGAGCGAGTCTTAAAAGGCCAGCTTATTGCCGCTGCCCAAGGTTTTATTAGCGCTAATATTCATGCCCCAAGTTCTGGCACGGTCAGTGCCATAGAAGAGCGTACATTGCCCCACCCATCGGCCCTCGTTGGTCAATGCATCATCATTGATACCGATGGCCAAGAGCAATGGATCGAACATACTGGGCTAGACCCAGCACAACTCACCAACAGCGAGCTATTGGACGCCATACAAAAAGCAGGCATCACCGGCCTTGGCGGTGCAGGTTTTCCTAGCTCGGTTAAACTGCAACCTAAAGCTGACATCTCTACCCTTATTATCAATGCTGCTGAGTGTGAACCTTACATCACCGCTGACGACCGTTTAATGCGCGAATACGCACAGCAGATTGTTGCGGGCATTGAGCTAGTGCAGCAATTGCTTGGCGAGCCAAAATGCTTAATAGGCATCGAAGATAACAAACCCGCAGCCATCGCCTCTCTGAGTCAAGCGCTAGAGCAAAGAAAGCTTAAGCACACGCACATTGAAATTTGTGTTATTCCCACTAAGTACCCTTCGGGTGGCGAAAAACAACTGATTGAAATTCTTACGGGTCAACAGGTACCACACGGCGGTATTCCAGCCGAGCTAGGTTTGGTATGTCAAAACATTGGTACCGTAAAGGCTATTGCCGATGCGGTATTGCTGGGCCAGCCCCTCATTAGTCGTATCACTACGGTAACCGGTAAAGCTGCAACTCAAGCTGGCAATTACCAGGTGCTGATTGGCACTCAGATAAGCGATCTACTAGACTTCGCCAAAGTGGATTTAGCCAAAACTTCGCGCTTGGTTATGGGTGGCCCTATGATGGGCTTTACTTTGCTGGACAGCCAGGTACCCGTAGTTAAAAGTACTAACTGTATTTTAGCAGCGGCGGAGCTAGAACTAGCTCCCGTAGCCGACCATCACGCTTGTATTCGCTGCGGCCTATGCGAGCTAGCTTGCCCTGCTGAGTTATTACCTCAGCAGCTTTTTTGGTTTACTAAGGCCGAAGAATTTGATAAGGCACAGAATCACAACCTGTCTGATTGTATTGAATGCGGCGCCTGCGCTTGGGTGTGCCCAAGCCAAATCCCTTTGGTGCAATATTATCGCTATGCCAAAGGCCGAGTACGCGTATTACAAGCAGAAACACAGCTGGCCGAGCACGCCCGCTCACGCTTTGAGACTCGGGAACAGCGCTTAATCGATGAAAAGCTCGCCAAAGAAAAAAAACGCAAAGCCAGAGCCACAGCAGCAACAGCGGCACAAGCCGCCAAACGTGCTGCCAACCCTGACGCAGAAGACCCTATTGCAGCTGCTTTAGCTAGAGTTAACAAGCAAAAGCAGGCAACTAGTTTGTCAACAACAGCACCTGTGGCCCCTGTTACAACTGAGGAAGACCCATACAAAGCACTAAAAACGGCCGCGGCTATAACCCGCACTAAGCTGAAAAAAACCAGCAAAGCCTTGGCAGATGCTCAGGCCTCACAACATGAGCAAGTCGACAGTTTGCAAGCCAGTGTTGATGCACTCACACTTAAGGCCAATAAAGCCCAAGCTGAGCTTAAGGCCTATGAAGATAAATTGGGCCTAGACCCAGAGCAAGAAAAGCAGCTGCAGCTTGTGGCTGTCAAAACCAACGCAGCGGTTCGCAAACTGGAGAAGTCCCTTGCAACTGCTGCAGATGCAGCGGCTGTGGAAGCCGAAATTGTTACCGCCAAAGCCCTGCATTCAAGCGCAGCTCAAGCCTTGGAAAATTACCAAAACCAGTCTGCTGCCAAGCAGCAAGAGACACAGGAAAGCTGATTTATGGCATTACTCAACCTCTCTTCGCCACATCACCACAATTTAAATCGCACCTCGCGCTTAATGATGTGGGTGCTGCTTGCAACCTTGCCAGGCCTTGCGGCTCAAAGCTATTGGTTTGGCTTTGGCACCTTGATCAATTTAGTATGGGCGAGTTTGTTAGCCCTTGCCTTTGAAGCCGCCATACTGCGTATTCGCAAGCGCCCTATAAAACCATTCCTTACCGATGGCAGTGCTCTGGTTACCGCCTTTTTATTAGCCTTAGCCATACCACCATTTAGCCCTTGGTGGCTTACCTTAGTGGCGGTATTGTTTGCCATAGTCTTCGCCAAGCACTTATATGGTGGCTTAGGTAACAACCCTTTCAACCCCGCCATGGTAGGTTATGCCTTATGCTTAATCGCCTTTCCAGTGGCCATGACTCAGTGGGCCAGTATCGACCAAAACTTAAGCTTTACTCAGCAATGGCAGTGGTTCTGGTTCGAAATAGCCCCCAACTCCAGCCCCAGCATTGATGCTTGGACCCAAGCCACACCGCTAGATTTGATGCGTCACCCTAAAGGCCTAACCCTCACTGAACTTGCCGCCAGCAACCCACAAGTTAACCAGGGCCTCAACGCCAGTGCTTGGATCAACGCTGCTTACCTGATTGGTGGCATTGCCCTGCTGAGCCTTCGTGTATTCACCTGGCATGCGCCCGTAGCCATGTTAATCAGCCTAGGCCTGTGCGCAAGCTTGTTCCATTTGGGCGAACCCGACCTATATCCTTCAGCCAGCCAACACCTGCTCAGCGGGGCCACAATGTTGGCCGCTTTCTTTATTGTTACCGACCCAGTAACCAGTGCCACCAGTCGTAAAGGCAAGCTGATTTTTGGTGCCGGTGTGGGCCTACTGGTATTTATTATTCGCAGTTTCGGTGCTTACCCCGATGCCTTTGCGTTTGCTATTTTATTGATGAATTTGGCAGCGCCGTTGATCGACACTTATACTCAGCCCAAGGCCTACGGCCACCCCAACCAAAAAAGAGACAACAACTGATGAGCGCCAACACGCCCACCACCCTATGGGCATCTATACGCAATGGCGCCCTTAGCTTAGGTATTTTTGCCGTCTTTACGGCAGCGGCTATCAGCCTTACTTATGTGGTGGGTAGCGATGCCATTGCAGCCAATAAAGCGGCGGCAAAAGCGCGGGCCTTAGAAGCGGTGATGACGCCTGAACTCTATGATCAGAGTTTATTGTCGGCACCCATCAAACTTAATAATGCCGACCGCTTAAACTTAGCTAAAGACAGCCTGGGTTATGCCGCTATTAAAGCAGGCATTACCCAAGCTTTAGTGTTGCCGATAGTGGCCAAAGACGGCTACAGTGGCGATATTAGCATTTTAGTTGGCATCAATAAGCAAGGTTTGATTCAAGGTGTGCGCATTGTCGACCACCGGGAAACCCCCGGTTTAGGCGACAAGGTAGAACGCAAAAAATCGCCCTGGGTAGACACTTTTCTAGGCCACTCGTTAGCCAATACCAGTGCCGAGCAATGGGCTGTAAAAAAAGACGGTGGTGTGTTTGATGGCTTTACCGGGGCCACCATTACCCCCCGTGCTGTCATTAATGCAGTGCATCAAAGTTTGCTTTATCATCATCAAGAACAGGCAACCTTATACGCGCAAGTGAGGGAGAACTAAACCATGTCAGAAGATCAATCTAAGTTGGTTATGGCCGGCCTTTGGCATAACAACCCTGCCCTAGTTCAACTGTTAGGCCTGTGCCCATTACTTGCGGTGACGGGCAGCGTAGTGAATGCCCTAGGCTTAGGCTTTGCCACTTTGCTTGTGCTCGTAGGTTCTAATTTATTGGTATCATTGATTCGCAATAAAGTAGCCGATGATATTCGCTTGCCCGTATTTGTTATGATTATTGCAGCCTTGGTCACCATTGCCGAGCTTACTATGCAAGCCCTCACCTATGAGCTATACCAAACCCTTGGCATATTCATCCCCCTCATAGTGACCAACTGCGCCATTTTAGGCCGTGCCGATGCTTATGCCCGTAAAAACCCACCCCATTTGGCGGTGTTAGATGGTTTGAGCATGGGGCTTGGTTTTACCCTGGTATTAGTCCTATTAGGAGCCATGCGCGAACTACTCGGCCAGGGCACCTTATTTGCTGACATGCACTTATTGCTTGGCCCAATGGCACAAAACTGGACCTTAGTTATAATCGACGATTATCGTGGCTTTCTGTTTGCGGTTCTACCACCGGGTGCATTTGTAGGCATGGGCTTAATCATTGCCGCCAAAAACATACTTGATCAATATCAAGCCGAGCAAAAACTCAAACACCAGCCTGCGGCCGAAGTTGGCAACAAACGGGTACGAGTGACCAGCACCATTAGCTAACACTCGCAACTAGCCCAATAACTATGAACAAAGCCAAACGCCAGCAAATTTTTGCTCGATTACGAGATGACAACCCAAATCCCGTAACCGAGCTTAACTACAGCAACCACTATGAACTCTTGGTTGCCGTAGCTTTGTCGGCTCAAGCCACGGACGTGAGCGTAAATAAAGCCACTGTTGGCTTATTTAAGGTGGCTAACAGCCCCAAAGCCATGCTGCAATTGGGTTTAGATGGCCTCAAGCAACACATCAAAACCATTGGCCTATATAACACCAAAGCCAACAACGTGATGCAAGCAGCACAAATGTTAGTCGACTTGCATGGTGGTCAAGTTCCAGACCAAAGGGAGGCTTTGGAAGCGTTGCCTGGGGTGGGCCGCAAAACGGCTAATGTGGTACTTAATACAGCCTTCAAACAAATTGCCATGGCCGTGGACACACATATTTTTCGCTGGTCCAACCGCACCCGTGTAGCACCCGGTAAAGATGTGCTGGAAGTAGAACGCAAGCTACTTAAATTTGTACCCCAAGAGTATCTTCTAGACGCCCACCACTGGATAATTTTACATGGCCGATATGTGTGTATTGCCAGAAAGCCACGCTGTGGTTCCTGCCTTATCGAAGACCTTTGCGAATACAAACACAAAACCTCGGATCTCGACTAGGGACGAACTTGGCATTTCGCATAAACTCGACCATACTTAGGCCAAATTAATACAATTACACTCATAGAACCCCGTATGCGAAGGCTTTTATTACGTTATTTTTTGCTTCCTCTAATGCTTCTTCTCGTCTTGGGCTATGGGGCAATTCCCCTTTGGGCCCCTATAGCCGTATCACTATTAGCCAAACCTTTAGGTTGGCAGGAGCTTGAATTAGAAGTAGGCTACCCAAGTCATACGGGCTGGCACATTAAGCAGCTAAGCTGGCGTTATACAGACAACAATCTCAGTTATAGGGCCGCGTTATCTGACGTCTCACTAGGATACACATGGCAAACACTAGAAGCTCAACAGTGGCCACTATTAACCATTGCCCAAGCCCAACTAGCCATCGAGCCAAAAACTAACAAGCCTATTCAACTACCAAGCATAGCCCTAGTACCTAGCCAATGGCTTAACCTTTGGCCGCAATTCACGGTAGCCAAATTTGCCTTAACGCTACCGAACCAAGCTCAAAAACTGGAATTATCAGGTCAACTAAAACACCAATCCGAAGCCTTGAGCCTGTTGGCGCAGATTTCAGTCAGCGGCCATGAAAACGTATATCTTGATGCTGTTTTGGGCCATAATGACACGATTGAAGCCAAACTATTCTCTCAGCAAGACGCCTCACCTGTAGCTAAAATCACCTCCTCTATAAGACGTAAATCAAGCACTTACTCATGGCAAGGTCAAGCAGCCATCAACCTGCCCTTCAGCCAAAAAGCTTTTGCTCAATGGTGGCCTCCATTGCTAGCAGAATTAAACATCAGCCAAGGACGCCTTACCAGCCATTGGTTAATCAATTTACCCCTCGACGCTTACGAGTCGTCTAGGTTTACTTATGCTATTGCGGCTGCCCAAGGTGAATTCCAAAGCCAAGTGCAACTTGAAGCCAGTAGCCCATTAGCTAAAAGCCTTTCGTTAGACGCCAGTTTTACCCAAACATTTGCGCCTAACGTGCCGCCCAAGTGGCGTTTGAATGAAGGCAGTCAGTTACGCATCGTACCCAACTGGGACAATTCTAAAATTGACCCCAACCTATACCAATCATTGTTACTAGAACAGGCGCAGCTAACTCTCATAGCCGATAGCCCTCTGGACATACAGCTATCGAGTCAATCCGGCTTGTTTGGGGCCAGGCCGCAACTCAAGCTTGTGGGCAACATCAATGCGACCCTAGAAAATACTAATTCTGTCTATCAAGTTTTTGGTCAGTTATCACAGCTAGAAATGCAATCCCTTAAGAATTTGCAAGGGACTGTGAACCTAAGTGGTTATTACCTTGCTCAGGCGGGCGAAAACCCATGGATGGCACAATTACCTATTGGCCTACACCAACTTCAATTTTTGAGTGAAGTCGATTTTAACCTAGACCCTAAACAGTGGCAGTTTACGGTTTACCCCAGCACCAAAGTCTCGGCTACTCAAGTTGAAAGCCGCCGCCAGGCAGGGTCTATGCAACTGTTTGCTAGTGACAAACTGAACCTTCATACTGAGCAAGTCATCAAGCTCACATATCAGCCCAGCCAAGATTATTGGACTTGGTCGAATATAGCTTTACAACTAAAGCCTGAATCCATTCCTAGCCAGGGTTTAGATATCGCTATTTCAAAAGGTTCATCTTTAATAACAAACCGCCCTTTGGAAGGTCAATTTAAGCTGCAACCTACGCTTATAAATCTGCCAGGCTGGCCATCATTTCAGGCTCAAAGTGAAGGTGACTTTAGTTGGTTAGAGGGTCAACTGAGGGTCGACTTCGACACCGAGTTGCCGCCCTACATTGCCTCTATTAAGGGTCAGTATACCTGGCAGGCCGATGCCGCACAGCATCAGTTACTGGCACAGTCACAGGCCATCAAGCTCGCCCTATTGTTACCTCAACTTAAAAATATCACCAGCTTGCAGCCCATACCTCTGCCACTACTGGCCAAGGTGACTGGAGGTTTAGTTGACTATCAGGGCGACTGGCGTTGGCACCAAGACCAAGTTACGGCGCTACAGCGATTAGACTACGAGCATATTGACGCCCAGTACCAAGCGATTAAGATTTCAGGTTTAAGCGGCCAAAGTCAGTTTAATTATGATAATCAGGCACCAACAAATAACACCCTAACTGGCCAACATTCTGTCAAAGCCTCAACTGTATCCTGGGGCTCTAACCAAGGTTTTAAGTTACAAGGGCCTCGATTAGAACTTGATTCCAGCGGCTGGGCTGATATGGATTATGCTATTAATAAGTTGGATGCCCAGTGGCTCGGCGGCCGTGTACTCATAAATAATGCTAGCATCAAACCAAAACAGCTTAATGACATTGCAATAGAACTGCAAAATATACAGTTAAACCAGCTCATTGGCCTTGCTCAGACGCCCCCTTTAAGCGCTACGGGTAAAGTGTCGGGCAGTTTAAATCTCAGCTTAGATCGCCGCTTGCAGGCTAATAATAGCTGGCAGCTGACCAAAGCTTCGCTTGCAAGTAGTCAAATGGGCAGCCTTACCCTGGCCCCCAATAAAGATACCGAGTTAACTGAATCAATAGAAAATAGCGCCTATTTGCATGCAATTCTTAGCCAATTTAACTATGAAAATCTGGCAGCTGAACTATTCCACGATGGCGCCGGCGAATTAACACTTGTCACCCAGCTTACTGGCTCCAATCCTAACTTTAAAAACGGCCATGCACTCGACTTTAGCTTAACCCTCAATCCCCAGCTGCGTTCAACAATTGATTAAGATAGCTTAGTGGATGCAGAGGCTGCTTTGCACTGCGCAAAGCAATTTGACTGCGGCAAGAATAACCCGTTGCCAACAGCGGGCCTTGAGCTTGGTTAACGGGCTGCTGCCAACTCATGTCATACAGCTTTTTCGACAACAACTGATGCTTAGCTTCATGGCCAAATGTGCCCGCCATGCCACAGCAGCCAGTCGCTGGGGTATCTAGCTGCACACCAAATAAGGCAAACAACTCAACCCATTGGTTGCTGCTTTGCGCCACTAAGGCTGTTTCACTACAGTGACCTAGCAAGGTTGGCCGCAGATTAACTTTAGGCAAGCCTTCAGGCACCTGTATACACGCCTGTACCCGCTGCAACCACTCTTGCAGCAACAGCACCTCTGGCACTACTTGCTCACCCAACACTTGCCTATATTCGTCTCTATAGGTCAGGCCAACGCTTGGGTCTACGGCAACTAAAGCAATGCCCTGCTGGCTCACCTGTTTAAATTGTTGGTTAACAATGCGGGCCTGTTTCTCAAAAGCGCTTAGAAAACCTTTCACATAAAGTGGCTTAGCCGACGCCAGCAGAGGCATGACTATAGGTGTAAAACCCATACTAACCAAGCAGGTCAATATTGCCTTGACTTGTGGCAAATCGTAGCAACTGCTAAATACGTCTTGCACTAACACGAGGTGACGCAGTTTTTGCGCCTCCGACAAGCCCTTAAATGCCTGCCCGTGCCAAATCTTTACCCCTTCAATAGCGGCCAAATCTGCCAAACGGTAAGGGTGAATGTTAGGCAAATTAACCATGCCAAAGAGTTTTTTTGTTAACCATCGGCTAGCCGTTTGCCGTAGTAATAGGTTGCTAAGCCCGGCGATGCGACTGGCGTAGAGGCCGTATTGTTCAACCATAGCCACGGCATAGTCTGCCAAAGGCCGCCTGCGTTTGGCAAAATAGGCTTGTAAAAAACGGCTACGGTAGGTAGGAATATCAACCTTGATAGGGCAAGCGGTAGTACAAGCCTTGCAAGCTAAACAACTTTGTAGTGACTGATACACCTGATCTTCCAGTGCTGGCTCAGCACCACCCACTGACTCTTGCCGTAGCCATTCTCGCAATAAACTCGCCCGACCCTTAGGCGACTGTACTCGGTCATTGGTGGCTTTATAGGACGGACACATGGCTGCCTCCGGCAAATAGTTAAAGCAAGCACCATTGCCGTTACAAGCCACCACGGGCTGCCATTGCTCTACCACTGTTTCGCCGATGAGACGATCGGCAGCGCCGCGGGTGCGCGGGTCATCTACCTTAACCAAGGTATGGTCAGAATCTAAGGGGCTACAAATTTTACCCGGATTAAGTTGATTATGCGGATCAAACCAACCCTTGATGCGGCGCATATCTTGGTACAATTCTGCACCAATGGTGGCTTGAGTATATTCACTGCGAAAGCCTTTGCCATGCTCGCCCCACATCACACCCTGATATTTTTGCACCAACGCCTGTACCGCGTCAGATATAAGCCGCAGCTTTTTAGCGTCTTCTGGGTCGCGCATATTTAAAGCTGGACGTACGTGCAAACAACCAGCGTCCACATGGCCAAACATGCCATATGCAACGCCCATGTCATCAAGCAAGCGTCGAAACTCAAGAATATAATCGGCTAAAAACTCAGGTGGTACAGCGGTGTCTTCCACAAAGGCGATGGGACGGCGTAGGCCTGGAAGATTACCCAGCAAGCCCACACCCTTTTTACGCAATTCCCACAAACTTGCCATGGCCGAGTCTTCCAATACTCGGCAATAACGAGCGCCTGCGCCATCCTCTGATTCATCCAATTGGGCACAAACCCCATCAACCTTGGTGGCTAGATCAGCAGCCTCCATACCGGCAAATTCAACCAAGTTGATGGCCGCAATATCGGCCTCCCCAGCAAAGGCAATATAGTCTTTAACCCGATGCCAAATAACGTCGCCCTGGGCTAACTTCAATATAGTGCTATCAATAGTTTCAATGGCATCTGGGTTTTGTTGCACCAGCTGATTAGCATCCCGCAAGGCGGCATCAAAGGAGTCGTAGCGCAACACCAAAAGCTCTTTAGCCTTAGGTAAAGGTGTAAGCTTTAAGGTTAATTCTGACACCACTGCCAAAGTACCCTCGGAACCACAAATTAAACGACTCAGGTCAAAACCATTTTCAGTTTGAATATGGGCTAAGTTATAGCCGGTCATAAAGCGGTTGAGTTTAGGAAAACGCGCATTAATGAGCTGCTGTTTGTGCTGCACTAGTTGGCTTACTTGACGATAAATCTGGCCTAGGGAACCGCCCTTGTTAATCACATCCTGTAACGCCTCAGGCGTTAAAGCAGTGCTAGTCACTTGCTGCCCGTCGGCCAACACTAGCTTTAAAGCCAGCACATGGTTACTAGTGCGGCCATAGATACGTGAGCCTTGGCCACAGGCATCAGTACTGGCCATGCCGCCCAAGGTGGCACGATTACTGGTGGACAAGGTGGGCGCAAAAAACATCCCATGGGGCCGCAAGAAGTCGTTCAGCTGGTCTCGAATCACCCCAGCCTGCACCTTAACCCAGCCGGCTTCAATATCCACAGCAATAATGGCGCTTAAATGACGTGAGCAGTCAACCACTAGGCCATCGGTCAAAGACTGGCCATTAGTCCCCGTACCGCCGCCCCGAGGAGCAAAGTAAATGTCTTTAAAGTGAGGCTCAGCGGCTAATTTAAAAATAGCCTGTAGGTCGGCTTCATGCCTAGGATAAAGCACCCCTTGGGGCAAAAGTTGATACACGCTGTTGTCAGTGGAGGCAATAATACGATCGGCTTGATGGGGGCTTATTTCACCATCAAAGCCGGTGCCTTCTAGGGCATTTAAAAAATCAACAAAGTGTGATGCAGGACCTTCTAGAAACTGCTTACTCGACATAGTGAGAACATTTAATCACGGGTTATTGGCTGAACCTAGAGTTTAACTTAAACTGTCTTTGATGCCCATGAGAGGAAGGTCTAAACAGCAATTTCATAAACCATTTTTTGATGGGCTTAATGGCGTTTTTAGCCTATTTCCTGTATGCTTCTGCGCCCTAAATACCCCTAATACAGAGATACACCATGTCATTTGCCGAACTCGGTCTTGAGCCGCGCCTATTAACCGCTATTGAGAGCAAAGGTTATACCGTACCCAGCCCAATTCAAGAGAAAGCAATCCCAGCCATTTTGGCGGGTGACGATGTTATGGCGGCGGCGCAAACAGGCACTGGTAAAACCGCGGCCTTCACGCTGCCTTTGCTGCAACTGCTGGCTAAGGGCCAACGCGCTAAAGCTAACCAGGTTCGAGCTTTGGTACTCACGCCAACCCGCGAGCTAGCAGCCCAAGTGGCCGAAAGTGTTGCCACCTATGGTACCGACTTGCCCTTGAGCTCTGCCGTGGTGTTTGGCGGGGTAAAAATTAACCCGCAAATGATACGTTTACGCCGTGGTGCCGATGTATTGGTGGCTACTCCAGGCCGCCTGATGGACCTTTACCAGCAAAATGCGGTGAAGTTCAGCCAGCTTGAAGTGCTCATTTTGGATGAAGCCGACCGCATGCTGGACATGGGCTTTATCCATGACCTAAAGCGCATCATGTCGTTCTTGCCACAAAATCGCCAAAACCTCATGTTCTCGGCCACTTTTGCTGACCAAATTCGTCAGTTAGCCAAGGGCTTGATGAATAACCCAGTGGAAATCAACGTTAGCCCCGCCAACAGCACGGCACCCAGCGTTAAGCAGTGGTTATGCCCGGTAGATAAAAAACAAAAGCCCGCTTTGCTACAAGAATTGATTATAAGCAATAACTGGGGGCAAGTGTTGGTGTTTTGTCGCACTAAGCATGGCTGCAACAAGTTAGTTAAGTGGCTGCTAGGTGGTGGTATCAGTGCCGATGCCATTCATGGCAACAAAAGCCAGGGTGCTCGCACACGTGCTCTATCACAATTTAAAGCCGGGGAAGTTAAGGTGCTGGTAGCCACAGATATTGCTGCTCGCGGCTTGGATATTGATCAGCTGCCGCAAGTGGTCAACTTCGATTTGCCTAACATTGCCGAAGACTATGTACACCGTATCGGCAGAACCGGTCGCGCCAGCCAAACAGGCCAAGCTATTTCCTTAGTGTGCGCGGACGAAATTGAGTTTTTAGAATCCATTGAACACTTGCTTCAAAGGCACCTTGAACGCGAATATGTGCCAGGCTTTGAACCTAGCCACGAACTTCCGCCGTCCCAGGATATTCACCCGCCTAAGCACAGGAAACCTAAAAAGCCTAAGCTTAAATCGCAACTTTCAGACATGGTAGCGCCTAATAAACGCAAGCCTCAAGGTGGCAACCGCCGCCGCGCACCAAGCAAACGCCCTGCTCGCTAGGCCGCTGGCCTAGCACTCAAAAAACAGGCAAAAAAATGCCCTATACAAACTCACCGAAGGGGAAGCAGCTGTCTGTATAGGGCGCGGGTTTTTATTAGATGTATAACTAAGACCAATGCTTAGATAAAAAGTTCATTGTTTATTATATAGCTCGAACTTTTTGTTTGCCGCTACCTTCAATTGAGAAACCCGTAGGCGCCAGATGCTTAGCTTGCTCTGGAGGCACGACCTCGAATTCCATGGTGTAGTGTAAATATTCTTCGCGAAAAGGCACCAACCCACCAGCCATTAGCTCGGGGTGCTGCTCTAATACTTCCTCAGAAAAAGGTATGAAACACTGCATTGATAGCTCCTTGTCATCATCACAGTCTATTTAAACCTGAGAAGATGGATAAAAATTGCATCAATAATGGAGAAACAATGGATTTTGCAATGTTTTACATATGCTTGTCGGTTAACTGCAGACCGCCTACCGACAAGCTTTACAACCTACTTAAGCAAGTTGCGGCCTTTGCTGGCTTCAATACGCATGCGTAACGCATTTAACTTAATGAAACCCGCAGCATCTTGTTGATCGTAAGCACCGGCATCATCTTCCATGGTTGCCATTGCAGCATCAAACAGGCTGTCGTTGGACTTACGCCCTACTACGTCAACGTTACCCTTATACAGCTTAAGCTTGACGGTGCCATTAACATATTCCTGTGAGCGGTTAATTAAGGCTTGCAACATCTGCCGCTCTTCTGACCACCAGTAACCGTTGTAAACCAACTTGGCATACTTGGGCATAATCTCATCTTTTAGATGCGCCGCTTCGCGATCCAAGGTGATGGACTCAATGGCGCGGTGAGCCTTAAGCATGATGGTGCCACCTGGAGTTTCGTAACAACCGCGGGCTTTCATACCCACATAACGGTTTTCAACAATATCCAAACGGCCAATACCGTTAGCGCCACCTACTCGGTTAAGTTCGGTCAACACCGTGGCAGGACTCATGGCGGTACCGTTAATACCGACAATGTCACCTTGTTCGTAGTCCAGCTCGATGTAGGTCGCTTCATTAGGCGCCTGCTCTGGCGAAACTGTCCAACGCCACATGTCTTCTTCAGAAGGCTGCCATGGGTCTTCTAACATGCCACTTTCGTAAGAAATGTGCAGCAAGTTGGCATCCATTGAATAAGGCGAGGTTTTCTTATTCTTAAAGTCCACGGGAATATCGTGCTTCTCGCAGTACTGCATTAAGCTTTCACGGGAGGTAAGGTCCCATTCACGCCATGGGGCAATCACTTTCACACCTGGCTTAAGTGCATAGGCACCAAGCTCAAAGCGCACTTGGTCATTGCCTTTACCCGTGGCACCGTGGGAAATCGCATCAGCATTGGTTTGATTGGCAATTTCGATCAAACGTTTGGCAATTAACGGACGTGCAATTGAGGTGCCCAGCAGGTATTCGCCTTCGTAAACCGCGTTAGCACGAAACATAGGAAATACAAAATCACGCACGAATTCTTCGCGCAAATCTTCAATATAAATTTCTTTAACGCCCAATGCTTCTGCCTTGGCACGTGCAGGTTCAACTTCTTCACCCTGGCCTAAGTCAGCGGTAAAGGTAACCACTTCACAGGCATATGTTTCTTGCAGCCACTTTACGATTACAGACGTGTCTAAGCCGCCAGAATAGGCCAATACTACCTTTTTTATGTCCGACATTTGATGTGCATTTCCTATAACATTATTAATCGACAAACATGTACCGCAAGTATACATTGAAGCCACTATTAGCACAGCATCTAGGGCCAAATATTAGCCAATTGTGAGTATTTTATTAACCTTACTCCTGCTAAAATAAAAGTTCATTTTCATCCTTACCCGCTAGCGCTCTAACCTGAGATTTATACATGCAAGCATTGACCATTACTCGCCCCGACGATTGGCATTTACACCTCCGAGACGGCAGTGTGTTAAGCCGTACCGTGGCTGACACGGCAAGGCAATTTGGCCGCGCTGTGATCATGCCAAATTTAACGCCACCCATCATCGATACGGCCATGGCAACGGCTTACAAAGCGCGCTTAGATGACACGGGCACAGGACTGCAAATGCTCATGACGCTCTACCTCACTGACAACACCAGTGCGCAAGAGATCCAACGGGCTTACGACTCTGGCATTGTTAAAGCGGTTAAGCTCTACCCCGCTGGCGCCACCACCAACTCTGCTGCCGGTGTTACCAATATAGAAAACATCTACCCAGCCATTGAAAAACTGCAAGAGCTGGGTATGCCTTTACTGGTACACGGCGAAGTGACCCACCAAGAAGTGGATATATTCGACCGTGAGAAAAACTTTATTGATCAACAGCTAAGCCCCTTGCTACAACGTTTTCCCAAGTTAAAGTGTGTGTTTGAGCACATTACCACTGCAGAAGCAGCTCAATTTGTGGCCCAAGCTAGCAGTTTGGTGGGTGCCACCATCACGCCTCAACACTTGCTATACAATCGCAACGACTTATTAGTAGGAGGCGTAAAGCCACACCTATACTGTTTGCCTGTGCTTAAGCGCAACACCCACCAGCAGGCCTTGCAAGATATGGTTGCCAGCGGCAATTCTAAGTTCTTTTTAGGCACCGATTCTGCGCCCCATGCCCAAGACGCTAAAGAAAGCGCATGTGGCTGCGCGGGCTGTTATTCATCACCTGCAGCCATTGAACTCTACGCCCAAGCCTTTGAAGCCATCGATGCGCTCGACAAACTAGAGGCTTTCGCTAGTTTCAATGGGCCCGATTTCTATGGCTTAGCACGCAACACAGATACCATTACCCTATTGCACAAAGCTTGGCAGGTGCCATCTAGCCTCAGTTACGGCAACGATGTCATTATCCCCCTTGGTGCAGGACAAACACTCAACTGGCAACTAGAGGCGTAACACAAGCATGATTAAAGATCGCTTTAGAGGCTACTTACCCATTGTTGTGGACGTGGAAACCGCTGGCTTTAACAGCCATACAGATGCCCTGTTAGAGGCTGCTGCGGTGATTATCGACATGGATGAAGACGGACTACTCTACGCCAAAGAAACCATCGATTGCCACATTGCTCCATTTGAGGGAGCCAATTTAGAGGCGGCTGCACTGGAATTTACCGGCATCGACCCAACTGACCCAGAGCGAGGTGCTATTAGCGAGCATGAAGCCCTTGATCTGCTCTTTAAACCCATACGCAAGGCCATGAAAGCCAGCCAATGCAAACGTGCCATTTTAGTAGGCCACAATGCTACATTTGATCTGAATTTCATTAATGCTGCGGTGCACCGGTGCCAACAGAAGCGTAATCCATTTCACCCTTTCTCCTGCTTTGACACGGCCACTCTAGCTGGCTTGGCCTATGGCCAAACGGTACTGGCTAAAGCCTGTGCCGCTGCGGATATCCGTTTCAGCAACGAAGATGCCCACAGCGCCCGCTATGATGCGGAAAAAACAGCTGAGCTGTTTTGCACCATCGTCAACACTTGGAAGCAACTGGGTGGTTGGCAAACCGAAGACGAATTTTCGTTTGTGGGCTTGGATTAGTCTTGTTGTTTTTGCTGCTGTTGATCATGCTCATGCTGAGCATGATCACAGCTACCTGGCACTGGCTCATAGCCACCCTTGCTAAAAGGGTTACAACGCACAATACGCCACAACCCCATAGCACCGCCTTTGAGGGCGCCGTGCAGTTTAATGGCTTCTAAGGTATAGCTAGAGCAGCTTGGGTAGTAACGGCAGTTACTACCCAATAATGGGCTCAAGAGATACTGATACCCCCTTACCAAACGTAGTAACGCTTTGGCCGCAATAGACAACTGTTGCTTTTCAAACACCATACTTATACCAATAACATGGGCAAACTCACCCTAAATAACACGCCGCTGGGGTTCGCCAAATTATGCGCCGAAACCCTGCCGCCGTGAAACTGACTAATTAAACGTACGATATACAAACCTAGGCCAAAATGAGCATAACCAGCACTTGCAGTACGCGCTGACACCATAGAATTAAACATACCGGCGAGCAGCTCATCAGGGATATTAGGGCCATTATTTTCGACTTCTAGGCAGCAGTCATACTCTTGTCGATATAACCGTACAATAATCAGACTATCCTCATACCTATAGTCACGTGCATTATCGAGCAATTTATCCAGTAATTGTTCAATGCGATAATCCACACCAGCCACTGATATATTGCCTTCATTGGCCACAAAAACCACATCGGCTTCTCCCATTTTTTGCATTGGATTTTGATGGTGCACATAGGTTTGAACCAGGTGAAACAGGTCTAGGGGCTCTAACTCGTCTTCTTGCAAGGCCTGTTCTAAGTTGGCTGCATCAGCGAGCTTCTCAACGATGGCGCTAATTTTAACCAGGCCTCGTTGCGCACTATCGATGTAGCGCTGCTGCCCCTCGGCCACACCATGCATTTGCAAGTTTTCTAAGGACGTCATAGTGGCGTTCAAAGGGTTATTCACCTCATGACGCAAGATGCGAGGCATGGTACTAATAAACTGTTGGTGTTCGTGTAACCGAGCGATTACACCCGAAAAACTGCGCGCCAGATCGCCTATTTCGTCGCTGGCTCGAACTTCACTGTAAAGCCGGTCCGCATGTAACCTGCCATGGGCATCAACCACTTGCTGCGCCTCGCGCCCTAAGCGCCTAATGCGCAGGGCCTGACGCCAAGCAAACAACAGCAAAACCAAGAGAATGATGAGCATGGTCGAAAGGCTCAGGAGTGCTATGTTCTCCATGGCTTGGCGCTGCAAACCTAAAATTTGCGCCGTTGACTGTTTAATCAACACCACACCTAACAGCTCACCTTCTTGGTCCAATATTGGCGCTGCAATAGCCAGCACTTGCTCCGTTGGACCTTTGTGCCATCGGCCACTGGCAAATTCTTTATCTAAAGCGCGGTTTAGCAATTCCCTCTCTTGGCTCGCTGCTTGCACCGGATTAAGGTAGGCCGGAATGGCAATAAACCAGTCTAAACCTGAATTCAACCAAGCCTGTATGCGCTCAAGGGCATCTTTAGGGTGAACTTTCTCAGGTTTAGGTGGACTTACTTGGCCTACGCTGGCACGCACCTGAAGGTGATTGTCATAAATGACCACCTGTGAATTAGCCTGATTTAAGCTCGACAAAATACGATTGGCTTCGGGGGCCCGCATGGCTAGCAAGTTAAAGTGACTTTCTATCGTGGTGTCGGCCCCTACCAAAGTTTTTAGATGGCGCATAGTGCCATCGTCACTATCCACATCGGCTACAGCGAGGCCAAATTCTTGGCGTTGATTTAAAAAATAACGCGGCAAGGCAAACTCAACCAAGTAACCATCCACCAGAGGCCGCATAACGGCTTGAATAATGAACGACGATGACGGGCTGCGATACTGGGGTGTGGCCCAGTCTTCCTTAACATACCAAACCTCCATAACACCAGGGTTAGTCGCCACGATCACTAAGCGCCTTTCATTGCCATTGCGGTCCGGCAGGGTGAGACGTAAATGGTCACTTAAATTTAACTCCAGCGTGCCTTTGGTTCGAAATACAGTCTTGTCGTCCTGAATGCGCACCAAACCAAAGATACGGTCATCCTTTTCGCCTAACAGCAAACTGTAGCCGTCTTCACTACCCTCACCCGCACCAAAATGATTGGCAAAGAGTTGGAAATCCAGCCACTCACTGGTAAAGCCATCAACCTTAACCGAACCAGTTAACGGGTGACTAAACACTACTTGCTGGCTGTCTAAATAGGGCAATTCCGCCAACAAGTCGTCTCGGCCTTGAAACAAGGTGACAATACCCCGGGCGAGTTGCTCTTGGGCTTGGGTTTGGACTTCAATCATAAACACGCGGGATTCGGCAACAAACCGATAAGACAGCCAGGGGATACTCACCAACACTAAAGCGAATACTAAATACTGAGTATTAAATCGAAAACGTGGTCGCCAAGACTTCGACGTTAGCATTAGCTATCCGACCAACGATAGCCCATACCGTATTCTGAGCGAATGGCGTCAAAATCCCCATCTAACTTTTTGATTTTGCGTTTGATATTGCGTATGTGTGTGCTAATGGTGTTGTTAGACACGTAATGTTGATGGGTGGCTTGAGCGAGGGTATCGTAGGTCAAAATATGCCCTGGCCTGCGGGTTAAGGCTTCGATCATGCGGAACTCAGTCAGCGTTAAGCCGTTAATTTCTTCACCTCGCCATTTGGCCTGCCGACTTTCTTCCAATAATTGCAACTGGCCTATGTCCCTTGTGCTTTGCTCGTCTGCTTCCGCAGCCACCCCTCTAATGTCACTCAAACGCATCAAGGTAGCCACTTTTTCGGCTAAAAAGTCGAGGGTCACGGGTTTGGGTTGATAATCCCATGCGCCCATACGCAAACCGAGTATGCGGTCTATTTCTCCCACCCGCTCAGTAAGAAATAACACCGGTAGTTCTGGGTGTGTTTTAAGCAAGGCACTACACAGTTGGAAGCCCGCATCAATATTGTCATCCATGATGATATCTAAGATAACCAAATCAGGCCGCTCCAACTTCATACCTGCTTCTGCGCTATCTTTGCCAGCATAGGCCGTTACTCGATAACCTCGTTGCTCTAGGGCAAATTGATAATTATCGCGTTGATCGGTATCGTCTTCGACTATTACAATGTGTTTGGCCAATATCGGCTCCTTATCTTAGCTGAGCGCCAAGCGCTGCTTAAGTAATTCAAGGCCCTGCTGTAGCTGTTTGCGGGCTTTCTTTTTAGCGCTCTCAATTTGCTGCTGCAAATCTACCACTTGATTCAAGCCAGCCTGTTTAGGGTTAGCGCTGGCATTTATTGTTGCTAGCCACTGATCCACTTGCTGTGCCAGTTGTTGTGCTGCTTGCTCAGTACGCTGTTTTGCAATAGCAACGGCCTTAGCCTTACCAGCATCTACCTTGGTTTGCTCTTGCACGGTTAATTCTTTTTTAGCTTTACCTGTACTGGGCTTATTTTCAACCTTGCCCGACAAGGACATAATACCTACAGCAGAGCGTAATTGTTGCATAAATGGCTCGCTGTGGGCGCGGGCCTTGAGCGCACCCTTTTGCAACTCGACTTCAATATAGCCAGGATCGGCAATAATGTCGTTGTACCTTGCCCGTGCAGGTGACAAATAAGCATCCAAATAGTCAAACAACTTTGCCTTCATATCACCCCAGGCAATGCCATTGGTATACTCCTCTCGTATTACTTGGGTTTCTTGCGCTGACGCGAAGGCACGGTATATTTCAAACAAGGTACAAGTTTCAGGATCTTTGGTTTGGCCAGGCTTCAAGCTATTGGTAGTAATTTGCATAATGAGTTTGCGCAACTCATCTGTAGGGGCAAACAAAGGAATGATATTACCGTAGCTCTTACTCATTTTTCGGCCATCTAGGCCCGATAGCACTTTTGCATCACCTTCATCCACCATGGCCTCTGGCAATACGAAATGCTCGCCATAGGTATGATTGAAGCGCATGGCAATGTCACGGCACATTTCAATGTGTTGGATTTGATCCTTACCCACTGGAATTTGGTGGGCATTAAACATCAAAATGTCTGCGGCCATGAGGATGGGATAACTATACAAGCCCATGCTGATGCCTTGGTCTAAATCGGCATTAGCTTGACGTTGGTTTTCATCAACCGAAGCTTTGTAAGCATGGGCTCGATTCATCATACCCTTGGCTGTCACACAGGTTAAAAACCAGGCTAATTGTGGTATCTCAGGGATGTCCGATTGGCGATAAAAAGTAACTTTGTCAGTATCCAGGCCCAAGGCCAGCCAAATGGCAGCAATTTCTCTACCAGAACGGTGTAAGGTTTGAGGGTCTTGGCACTTAATTAAGGCATGGTAGTCGGCCAAAAAATAAAAACTGTCTACATCACTTTGCTGACTCGCAGCAACCGCGGGTTTAAGCGCACCAAGGTAATTGCCTAAATGGGGAGTGCCCGTGGTGGTAATGCCGGTGAGCACGCGTTGTTTGGCTTGCATTATGTGGGTCTACTATTACGAATGAAAGTGCCATTATACACAGCCCTATGGGCCGATGTTAAGAGCGAAAACGCAGCTTTCTCTAAGGCCTCACTATGTGATACTTAAACAGTTACTACTAATCATATTAGCCTGCTTTTTGGGCCTTCAAAGTGGGCGCTGATAATTGCTTGCCTCAGTAACCTTTAGTCGCTAAGGTGGTGCTAATAACATCATAATCATAGGCTCACAAATGCAACAAATTGCAACTTTTGGCGCTGGCTGCTTCTGGGGTGTAGAAGCCCTATTCGCTTCAGCCAGTGGCGTTAACTCAACTTCTGTTGGTTACATGGGCGGCCATACACCTCAGGTTGACTACCAAGCCATTTGCCAAGGCGATACCGGACATGCGGAAGTGGTGCACATCGAATTTGACGATAGTGTCATCAGTTATGCAAAATTACTCGACATTTTTTGGCAAAACCACAACCCTACCACGCCCAATCAACAAGGCCCCGATTTTGGCACCCAATATCGCTCTGTGGTGTTTTTTCATAACCCGCAGCAACAGCAACTCGCCACAGCATTACGCCAACAACTTAATGACAGCGGTCAATTTTCGGCTCCATTGGTCACCATAATTGAAGCCGCTAGCCAATATCATCTAGCCGAAGGCTATCATCAGCAATATCTCGCTAAACGAGGCCAAACTAGCTGCTCAATTTAACCAACTTTTGACGCTAAAGCCGTCGCTAGCGCTAAGGCGTCTCATGCTTCGTTAGTGAGAGTCGCTTTTTGACAAGTGAGCTACATATCCCGTGGGTAAAATTTGCTCGATTAATTTTAGTCCAATGGCAATCGTGCCTATTGGGCAACTTACCCTTTCTTCGGGAGCAAGCACACATGAAATCTTCTGCTAAGGTCGTCGTTATCGGCGGCGGTGTTGTCGGCGCAGGTACTTTGTACCATTTGGCCAAAAAAGGTTGGACCGATGTGGTCATGGTTGAGCGTAAAGAACTGACCTCTGGTTCCACATGGCATGCCGCGGGCTTGCTACCGCTATTTAACATGAGCTACTCCGTAGGCAAGTTGCACCAGTATTCAGTGGACTTTTACCACGAGTTGGAAAAAGAAACCGGCATGAGCGTTGGTTTCTCCGTGGTATCCAACATTCGCTTGGCTAACTGTGAATACCGCATGGACGAATACAAGTACTATGCTGGTGTGGCCAAGACTGTGGGAGTAACCACTAATTTCCTCACCCCTGAGCAAGTTAAAGAAGTTTGGCCTCTATGTAACATCGAAGGTTTGTTAGGCGCTATCCAGCACCCTGATGACGGTTATATTCAACCTGCCGATTTGACCCAGGCTTTATGTAAAGGCGCCCGCGACATGGGTGCAGAAATTTATCGCTTCACTACCGTGACTGCCATTGAGCAGCAAGTGGATGACTCTTGGATCGTTAAGACCGACAAGGGTGATATCGCTTGTGAGCATGTTGTCACCTGTACTGGCAGCTTCGCCCGCAAAACTGGCGAAATGGTTGGCCTAGACATCCCTGTGATCCCCGTAGAGCACCAGTTTATTGTCACTGAGCCACACCCTGCAATTTTAGAGCGTAAGAAGCAAGGCTTACCAGAGATGGGCGTATTACGCGAATCTGACGGCGGTTACTACCTGCGTGAAGAAGCTGGCGGCTTGTTGCTAGGCCCCTATGAAAAAGGCGCTCCTTGCGTTTATGTGGATGGCCCTGCCGACGACTGTGAATACGAGCTATTCAACCAAGAACTAGATCGTTTGATGCCTCACATCGAGTTCTGCATGAACCGTGTACCTGCCTTCGCCGAAGTGGGCGTGAAGGAAGTATACAACGGTGCCATTGCCTACACTCCAGATGGCAACCCTATTGTTGGCCCAGCTCCTGGTTTGAAAAACTTCTGGCTCAACGAAGGTCACTCGTTTGGCATTACCGCCGCCGGTGGCGCTGGCTGGCAGCTGGCTGAATGGATGATTGACGGTGAACCTACCGTTGACATGATGGGCGTTGACCCACGTCGCTTTGGCCCTTATGCCACCCGTGGCTACCTAAAGGAAAAGAACAAAGAAGCTTATGCTAACGTGTTCACCACCCACTACCCAGACGAAGAGCGCGAAGCTGCACGGCCTCTAAAGACCACGCCTTGCTACGATCGTATGAAAGAGCTAGGTGCGGTATTTGGTAGCGTCTACGGTTGGGAACGGCCTAACTGGTTCATGCCAACTAAAGACTATTCGCTATCAGCAGAAGAGCTGGCTACCGACGACGTGGATAAAGTGTTGTGGAACCAAAACTTCTCCGAGCCCCTTGATGGTGGCCCGATTGTTGAAAAGAATTCGTTCCGCCGTTCTAACTACCACGAGTTTGTGGGTAACGAATGTAAGCACGTAACAGAAAAGGTTGGCTTGCTAGACATGTCTGCCTTCGCTAAAGCCATTGTTAAAGGCCCAGGCGCAGAAGCTTGGTTAGAATACATCTTTGCCAACAAGATGCCTAAGGCCATTGGTCGCATCGCCTTGGTGCACATGCTGACTCAAGCCGGTGGCGTACGCTCCGAGTACACGGTTTATAAGACTGGCCCACAGAGCTATTACCTAGTGTCTGCCGGTGCCTTTGAAACCCACGACCACGACTACCTGTTTAAGCTTAAGCCTAAAGATGGCAGTGTTGACGTGCAGCGTGTTACCACCAACACCGGCGTGCTTGTATTGGCTGGCCCGCGTTCACGTGAGTTGCTACAAAAGATCACCGACACAGACCTTTCTAACGAAAGTTTCAAGTGGCTAACGGGCAAGAAGATCAACGTGGGTTACGCCACCGCAGAAGCTTTGCGGGTTAACTTTGTTGGTGAGCTAGGTTGGGAATTACACCACCCTATTGAAATGCAAAACTACATCTTTGATGAAATCATGAAGGCCGGTGCCGAGTTCGACATCAAGCCATTTGGTATTCGCGCCATGGACTGCATGCGTCTAGAGAAATCTTACCGCTTAATCCCACGGGAAATGTCGATCGAATACTCCGCCATGGAATCAGCCCTAGGCCGTTTTGTACGGCTAGACAAAGAATGCGACTTCATTGGTAAGGAAGCACTGGCAGCTTGGGAAGAGCGTGGCGCACAAAATGCCTTCGCAACTATCGAAGTTCACGGTGTTACCGATGCAGACGCCCGCGGTTCTGAAGCAATCTACAAGGATGGCGAACTCGTTGGCCGTACAACCTCTGGTGGCTATGGTTGGCGCGTACAAAAATCCCTTGCCCTGGGCATGGTGAAAACTGGCCTAGAAGCTATTGGTACAGAACTCGAAATTGAAATTTTGGGTGAAATGTACAAAGCCACCGTGGTTGGAGAGTCACCTTTCGACCCGACAAATGTCAAATTGCGCGCTTAATCAGTTAGCGCAATAATAGGAGGGTGTTAATAGCCCAAGCCAACAATGTTAGCTTGGGCTATTATTTTATTCAGAGCAGGTATAAACTGCCTGCTTTTATTGGTGTTAGCAAAGGCTAGCACTACTTTTTATATCTAAGTGAGATCACGTCCATGAAAGTTTTAGTTGGCGTAAAGCGCGTGCTAGACCCTCAGGTTAAGGCCCGTGTTAAGGCAGATAAATCAGGCATCGACCTAACCAATGCCAAGATGACCATGAACCCGTTTGACGAAAACGCAGTGGAAGAAGCCCTTCGTTTGCGTGAAGCAGGCACCGTTGAAGAAGTGATAGCTTTATCCATTGGCGCTGCCAAGTCAGAAGAAACGTTACGTAATGCCCTAGCCTTAGGTGCAGACCGTGCCATTCTTGTTCTCACCGAAGACACTTTAGAGCCATTAGCCATTGCTAAAATCTTTAAAGCCATTGTTGAAAAAGAAAGCCCTGATCTAGTATTGGTTGGCAAGCAAGCCATCGATGATGACTGTAACCAAACTGGGCAGATGCTATCTGCCCTTTTGGGTTGGCCCCAGGCCACCTTTGCATCCAAGCTTGAGCTTACCGATGGTACGGCTCTAGTAACCCGCGAAGTGGACTCAGGTTTGGAGACCATCAACGTTAACATGCCTGCCGTGATCAGCGTTGATTTGCGCTTAAACGAGCCACGCTACGCGTCTTTGCCTAACGTAATGAAGGCCAAGCGTAAGCCTCTAGAAAAAATCGAAATAGCCGATCTAGGCCTAGACACTGCTAACCGTATGACTACCCTTGAAGTGATGGAACCGCCTGCCCGTGCAGCCGGTGTTATTGTTGAGAGCGTAGCCGAATTGGTTGACAAGCTACGTAACGAAGCTAAGGTTATTTAAGGAGCCCACTATGAGCATTTTAGTTGTTGCAGAACATGATAACGCCAGCTTAAATGGCGCGACTTTACACACAGTGACTGCCGCCCAACAAATTGGTGGTGACATTGATATTCTAGTTGCGGGCAATGGTTGCGCCGCCGCTGCACAAGCCGCTGCACAAATTGCAGGCATTAACAAAGTATTGGTTGCCGACCACGCTAGCCTTGAAGGCCAGCTGGCGGAAAACATGGCCGACTTAGTGGTAGCCATTGCTACCAACTACAGCCACGTGCTAACAGCCGCCACCACCTTTGGTAAAAACTTTATGCCTCGCGCTGCGGCATTATTGGACATGAGCCAGATTTCCGAAATTAGTGAAGTTATCTCGGCTGACACCTTTGTACGCCCTGTGTATGCTGGTAACGCCATGGCTAAAGTGCAGTCCAGTGACAGCATCAAGCTAATCACCGTACGTACCACCAAGTTTGACGCTGCTGCTGAAACAGGCGGTTCCGCTGCGGTAGAAGCCATTGAAGCTGCTGCCGACTCGGGCTTATCTCGGTTTATCGGTTTATCTTCGTCTGACTCTGAGCGTGTTGAACTCACCTCTGCATCCATCGTCATCTCTGGTGGTCGTGGCATGCAAAATGGTGAAAACTTCCACATGTTAGACAGCATCGCCGACAAGCTTGGCGCCGCCGTAGGCGCATCACGCGCAGCCGTAGACGCAGGTTTTGTGCCTAACGACTATCAGGTAGGCCAAACGGGTAAGGTGATTGCCCCCGACCTATACATCGCTGTAGGCATCTCTGGCGCCATCCAGCACTTGGCAGGCATGAAAGACTCTAAGACCATTGTTGCTATCAACAAGGACTCAGAAGCGCCTATCTTCCAAGTGGCTGACTATGGCTTAGTAGCTGACTTGTTTGAAGCCATTCCTGAATTAGACAAGGCTCTATAAGGCCAGTTTAATTAAAAAAGCCCAGCTTATGCTGGGCTTTTTTGTGCCTGTGCGTTGCATTAAACTAAGAGACAGGAGACTTCATGATTGTCGCCATTAATAGCTCTTAACGTTGGGCACTTATTGGCACATTGCGCCTGCACCTCAGGACAACGAGTTCTAAATACACAACCACTGGGCGGAGTGATGGGTGACGGCAACTCACCGTGTAATAGCTGTACCTTTTTATTGCGCTCTATCTTCGGATCGGGAATTGGCACTGCCGACATTAGCGCCTTAGTATAAGGATGTTTAGGGTTAGTATAGAGCTCTTGAGCATCTGCTACCTCTACGGCCTTGCCAAGGTACATTACTAGCACACGATCGCTAATATGCCGCACTACACTTAAGTCATGGGCGATAAACACCAAGGCCAAACCCATTTCTTGTTGCAGCTCCTTCAGTAAATTAATCACCTGTGCCTGAATAGACACGTCTAATGCCGATACAGGCTCATCACAGATCACTAGCTTTGGTTTTAATATCAGAGCACGGGCAATGCCAATACGCTGACACTGGCCACCAGAGAACTCATGAGGGTAACGATTAACTAAGTTAGGCAACAAGCCAACCCGCTGCATAATGGCCTGTACTTGCTGTTTAACTTCTGTCTTGCTCAGTTGTGGGTGGAAGGTAATCAGGGGCTCTGCAATAATATCGCCAATATTCATGCGCGGATTAAGGGACGCCAAAGGGTCTTGAAAGATCATTTGTAGCTCTTGACGCTTGGAGCGCAATTGCTTTTTGCCCATTTTAGTCAAGTCTTGCCCCAGCCAAATCACACTTCCTGTACGCGCCGGCAACATACCAATCAACGCACGCGCCAAAGTGGACTTACCACAGCCCGATTCCCCTACCACACCTAAGGTTTCGCCAGCATAAACATTCAAATTAATACCATCCACCGCTTTAAGCACAAGCGGCTTTTGCCATGGCCAAGCACCTTCTCGGCGAATATCAAAATAAACACGCAAATCGCGGACCGATAGTATTTTTTCTTTGGTCAGTGGCTTATCTGAGTTCATAGAGCACCTACACTTGCAATGGCCGCATGGCAAGCCCGTTGGCGGGTGTGAGAAAAAGACACTAATTCGGGCATTTGCACAAAACACTGCGCCTCTGCCTGGCCACAACGATCTTGGAAGGGACAGCCTGGTGGCAGTTGCATGAGGTTAGGTGGATTACCCGGAATGGTTGCCAATATTGGGCTGTCCGTGTCCAACCGTGGCACAGATTCCAATAGGCCAGCCGTGTAGGGATGACTGGGCTGATAAAATATTTCTTCGGTGGTGCCGTATTCCATGGTTTGACCAGCATACATAACCATGACGTTATCACACATGCCGGCGACTACACCTAAGTCATGGGTAATCAAGATAATGGCAGTATTGAAATCCCTTTTTAACTCATCCAATAAGGTCATAATTTGTGCTTGAACCGTAACATCCAATGCCGTGGTTGGCTCATCCGCAATGAGCAGCTTAGGGTCGCACAATAATGCCATAGCAATCATCACTCGTTGGCGCATGCCACCAGAAAATTCGTGGGGGTACATATTCATGCGGGCCGCTGCTTCTGGCATTTTAACTGCATCTAACATGCGGATAGATTGCGCCTTGGCCGCCTTTTTATTCATACCTTTATGATGAACTAATACTTCATTCAGCTGCTGACCGACTTTAAGGTAAGGATTAAGGGAGGTCATTGGATCTTGAAAGATCATGGCAATTTGTTCGGCCCTAATTTTGTTAAGTTCGATTTGTGACAAACCAATCAACTCAGTACCGTTAAACTTGGCACTACCACTGGCGGTACCGTTTTTTGCCAACAAACCCATGATGGCAAACGCAGTTTGCGACTTACCCGAGCCCGATTCACCCACAATGCCTAAGGTTTGTTTTGCATGGATTGAAAAACTTAAATCTTTTACCGCCGTGACTTGACCATCTGGGGTATCAAAACTAACGTTTAGTCCGTCGACTTGTAATAAGCTCATTATCGTTCCTTGGGATCTAAGGCGTCACGCAAACCATCGCCAACGAAGTTAAAACAAAAAAGAGTAATGACCAAAAAAGTGAGGGGAAAGGCTAATTGCCAAAGCGCAAACTCCATGCTCACAACGCCTTCAGATATGAGTGCACCCCAACTGGTCTGTGGTTCTTGAACACCCAAACCAAGGAAACTAATAAAGGATTCAAACATGATCATGCCGGGTATCATTAACGAAGCGTAAACCAACACAATGCCCATCACATTGGGCACGATGTGGCGCACAATAATACGCCAGTGGCTAACCCCACAGGCATGGGCCGCCTCGATATACTCTTTATTTTTAATGCTCAAGGTTTGGCCACGAACAATACGCGCCATGTCTAGCCAAGACACAGCTCCAATGGCAATAAATATTAAAATGATTTGCCGGCCAAACATTACCATTAGCATAATCACCATAAACATGAAGGGTAAGGCCGAAAGTATTTCTACAATACGCATCATTATCATATCCACACGGCCGCCAATAAAGCCAGCAGTCGCACCGTACAATGTGCCGATAACAATGGCCACAGCACTACTTAAAATACCCACCATGAGTGAAATCTGGCTACCTTGCACGGTTCGGGCATACAAGTCTCGGCCCAAATTATCGGTACCAAAGTAGTGCCCTGTCTCAAGCGAAGGTTTGCCTAATTCGACAGGATCGGACAAGGCTAACCAATCTATTTCTTCATAACTATACTGGGCAAACTGGCTGCCAAATATAGAAAACAAAACGATAACACCAATGACAAATAAACACCCCACCGCCGCTTTATTGCGCAAAAAACGACGTTTTGCGTCTTGCCAAAGACTTCGGCCTTCGATAATTTGGCTGCCAAAGACCATCGGTTCAGCAAGCTGGCTGACCACTTTTTTGTGTTTGAATAACATAATGTCTATAGGCCTTTAATAACAAAACTTAGTAACGAATCTTTGGATCGATGAATGCGTACATAATATCGGTCGCCGCGTTAAAGGCAATGTACATCACCCCCACTAACACGGTAATGCCCATGACCATGGAATAATCTCGATTAATGGCGCCGTTAACAAAATGCTGGCCGATACCACCGGTGCCAAAAAACACATCGATAATCACAGAGCCTGTTAGCACACCCACAAACAGCGGGCCTAAATAAGACACCACGGGTAGCATCATGGGTTTAAAGGCGTGGCGCAATATAATGGTTCGATAAGGCAAGCCTTTAGCTTGAGCCGTGCGGATAAAATCACTGCTCATGACTTCAATTAAACTGCCTCGGGTAATACGCGCAATCTGAGCCACCAGATGAGTCGCCATGGCAAACACAGGTAGCACTAAATACTGCCAATCACCACCGTGCCAACCCCCCGCGGGCAACCATTTAACTTTGTAAGAAAAAACTAACACTAGTAAAGGCGCCATAACAAAGGTGGGCAACACAATACCCGCCATAGCCGTGGTCATTAACGTGTAATCTAACCATTTATTATGATTGAGGGCGGCGATCATGCCTATGATAATGCCCAATGTCACGGCAATGAATAGTGACCATCCGCCAATGGTGGCAGACACTGCAAGGCTTGGCCACACCAAATCGTTAACACTAAAATCTAAATAACGAAACGACGGGCCTAAGTCACCCTGTAACAGGTTACCCAAATAAATGAGGTACTGTTCCCATACGGGCAAGTCTAAATGGTACTTTGCGTTGATGTTAGCCAGCACTTCGGCAGGCATGCCTTTTTCCGTTAAGAAAGGGCTGCCTGGCGCCATATACATTAACGCAAAGGTGAGCATGGTCAAAATTAGCAAAGTGGGAATCGCCTGTAAGAAGCGGCGAAATATAAAATTAAGCATGTCTCAAGTCCAAGGGTACTATGCGCTGGTGGCAAAAAATTCGGTATTAATCGCAATCGAATCGTTTTTTTAACACCGCTATGTGTAAAAAATTATTCGATTAAAATTAGGGCTGCTCAGGTCAACTGAACAGCCCTACATCACAACGCCATAACTCGGCGTTTAAACGCTCAAAGTTTAGTCAGCTTTGATGTATACGTCACGAGTGTAGACGTTACCTTCTGGGTTGTCGTAGGCAAAACCACCCACACGCGGCTTAATCAATTTAACACCCGTGTACTGGTAGATCGGGATGATAGGCATGTCTTCAGCCAAGATCTCTTCCGCACGATTGTAGTTAGCCGATGGATCAATCATGGTCTTAGCGGCCTTCATCAAATCAATGTACTCTTGGTTAACATAGTTACCATCGTTGTCGCCACTGCCTAGTAAGTCTAGGAAAGTAGAGGCTTCGTTGTAATCGCCACACCAACCGGCACGAGCAATGCTGAAGTTGCCTTCGTTACGGGTGCTGAGGTAGGTCTTCCACTCTTGGTTTTCCAAGGTAGTGACCACTGGCATGGCTTGCTTCCACATTTGTGAAATAGCAATGGCAATCTTCTTATGGCCTTCAGAGGTGTTGTACAACAAGTTCATTTCTAACGGGTTAGCATCGGTGTATCCAGCTTCGGCCAAAAGGGCTGCCGCAGCGTCGTTACGTTGTACCTGAGTCAGGCCCGCATAGGCAGGTGCTTTAGGTGAGAAATTGTGAATAATGTCTGGCGTTAAAGCGTATGCAGGCAGCTGACCCGTAGCCGTGATGTGCTCGGTAATGATGTCACGATCAATGGCATAAGAAAGTGCTTTACGTACACGCACGTCATCAAACGGTGCTTTTTGCACGTTCATGATGTAGTAATAGGTACATAGCCTAGGCGTGATGTAAATCTCATCGCCCATCTCTTCACGCAACATTTTTATCTGCTCCGTAGGGAAAGAACCCACATCCAATTCGTCTGCACGGTAGCGTGCCAAAGACGCGCTGGCCGCTTCAATTGGCAGGTAAGTTACCTTGTTAATGACGGTTTCATCGTTGTTCCAATAGTTGGTGTTACGCTCCGCTACCATACGTTCGTTAACGCGCCAATCGGTAAGGGTGTAGGCACCGTTAGAAACGATATTGCCTGGTTGAGTCCATTTGTCGCCATGGGCTTCAACGGTGGCTTGATGCACTGGGTATAGAGTGGTGTGGGTAACCATCTTCACAAAGAAAGGTACTGGGCCATCTAGGCTAACTTCAAAGGTGAAATCGTCCACTGCACGCACGCCAAGTTCACTCTTGTCTTTGTCTCCGGCAATGATCGCGCTGGCATTGGTAATTTGAGGAATTTCTACAAACCAGGAATAAGGTGACGCCGTGGCTGGATCTACCGCACGCTGCCATGCATACACAAAGTCGTGGGCGGTTACTGTGTCCCCGTTAGACCACTTAGCATTTTTACGAAGGTTAAACGTGTAGACGGTATTGTCGGCATTAACAGAATAATCTGTCGCTACACCTGGCATTTCGTCGCCGTTACGGGCTTGGTTTAATAAACCTTCAAATAGGTCCCGAGCGATATTTGCGCCTACGGTGCCTTCAATTCGTTGTGGGTCTAAAGAGCCTGGCTCGGCACTGTTGTCACGCACAAATTCTTGCACGTCGGCAAGCTTAGTGCCCGCAGGCACATTGGCCGCTAACACTTGAGGAGCAAAGCTGGACGCAGCAACGGCGCTAGCCAACAACATACTTTGAAGCAGTTTGGTTTTATTCATGTTGAGATAACCTCCAATAGGTCGATTCATTATTATTATTAGACACGCTGTTCGCGCGACCTCATTTCAGCCCAATCACCTTGTTCTGATGGTTAAAAAGTATGCAATGCAAAAACAGGAAAATAAATGTAAACTTTTAATCTATTACTACATGTTTTAGCCATCACGACTTCATACTATGAATCACACCAGCCCATCATCAAATTTAATTGCACAATATCATAGGCTTAGCACGTTTTTTGAGCAGAAAAGCGAGGTTCTAACCACCGTTGATGAACTGGCCGATGCCCTTTGTTGTACCCGCAGAAATGTGAACTTAGTATTGGAAAAAATGAGTTTGCAGACTTGGTTAGTGTGGACTCCGAGCCGCGGGCGAGGCAAAAAGTCACGTTTAACTATGCTCGCTAAGGACTCCGAGCTCACGGTTCAGCTGGCTATTCAGACGGCCAACCAAGGCCATTTAGAACATGCCTTTGGCATGCTCAACAGTGGCACCGAAAAGACGGCATTGTTCGACTATTTAAAAACCCAGCTAGGTTTCCAAGGCCATAAAAACCAAAGTTTACGTATCCCCTACCATCGCCCTATTGCTGAATTAAACCCTGCAACAGCTACCCGCATGACCGAAATTCATATGATTCAACAAATCATGGATTGCTTGGTGCGGTTTGACAGTGATGCACAAGAAATAATGCCTCATCTAGCTCACAGTTGGCGCAAAAACCAAGATTCAACCCAGTGGACCTTCTTTCTCCGCCCCGGTATCAGCTTTCACCATGGTCGTCCTTTAATTGCAGAAGACGTCAAGGCGACGCTGCTTCATTTGCGTGATTTTAAGGGTCCCTATCAATCGCTATATCGCCACATTACCCAAGTTGAATGCCCAACCTCATATAGCATCAAAATAAGTCTAGCCCAAAAGGACAACCTGTTTTTGCATCTATTAAGTAACCAAACTAGTGTCATTCAACCCCACGAGCTAATGCACGATCACCAGTTTTACCTGCAACCTGTAGGTACCGGGCCTTTTAAGGTCGGCAGCAATAATGAGTTCCAACTAGAACTGATTGCCAACGATCAGTACTTTAAAGAAAGAGCTTTATTGGATCGTATTGAAATACTGTTATTCACCGATCAAGCATCGAGCTTAGAAAAGCCTTCGGACGTTTACTTTACTAACAACAGCCCTAACCAGCACCGCAGTATGCAACACAACTCTAAAGTTGAAGTGGGTTACCAGTACCTCTTATTTAACGTTGACAATACCGTGTCTCCAATTCAGGACTTACGCATTCGCCGCTGTATTCGCTCCATGCTCGATGGCCAAGCCATGGTGGACGAGCTAGGTGATGACCGGGCTTCAGCTGCGCAACGTTTACTGCCCGAGTGGGAACATGACACCCAACGTCTCATGTTTCAGGTGCGTCCACGCATGCCCATGCGCTTAGCAAAGGCCCTCAAAATATACACTTACGATATACATACCGTTGATGCTCATTGGATTAAAAAAACCTTAGGCAGTTTTGACATTGCTGTTGAGGTTGTGGTGTTGGATTATCAGGCCTTTGCGGACCCTAATAATTGGTTAGATGCAGATTTGATATTGTCGGGAGAAGGCTTGGATGACAACCTAGAAATGGCGCTCTACGAATGGTTTGCCACCCAACGTTCATTGCAACATTGTATGGGGGCCGAACAACGCCATATCATCAGCAATAAACTCGATAACGCCCTTGCTCTGCCAAACAAGGAGCTACGCATGGAAGCCTTTAGAAAAATGGACATTCACCTACAACAAGAATTGGTGATCCTGCCCCTGTACCACCACCAACAGCAGATACACTACGGCAATCGGGTACAGGGGTTGCAGCTTAATTGCTTAGGCTGGGTTGATTTTAAAGACATCTGGTTTGATGATGGCCGCTGACTTAAAGGCTGTCGGCACCTATAGCCATAACACTATTGCTACCCGCAACAATGGACCGGCGATGGCCTTCAAAGCGTGGCAAAATGTGGTCTAAGTAATAACTCACCGTGGCCAGCTTATTAGCTTTAAAACTTAGATTGGCTTCGCCTGCAACTAAACCCGCACTGCGCATCATCTGCCAAGCACCGCACACATAGCCACTGAGCATGAGCATGTCAAAACTTACTGCACCTGCAAACATCAGGTCATCTGGCGCATTAGCCAGCAGAAGCTGATAGCTGGACTCCAAGCCATTAATAGCTTCAAGCATATGTTGTTGATGCAACTGGCTCATGGCTGAGCCATACAGAGCCAAGTCAGTCCGCATCTGTGCGACTAGGTCGGCCATTGCCGCACCTTGGTCAAATAACGTCTTACGGCCCACTAGGTCTAGAGCTTGAATGCCAGTAGTACCTTCGTAAATAGTTAAAATACGCGCATCACGCTGATGCTGCGCGGCACCAGTTTCTTCAATAAAGCCCATGCCACCATGCACTTGCACGCCTAAAGACGTGGCTTCTTGGCTAACTTCCGTACACCAGCCTTTGGCTATAGGGGTTAGCAAGCCCACACGCATACGCGCCTGTGCACGCGCCTCTGGGTCACTAGCTTTATGGCTTAAGTCAATTTGCGCCGCCGTCACATAGGCGATCGCCCGTCCGGCTTCGGTTAAGCTGCGCATGGTCATGAGCATGCGTCGTACATCGGGATGGTGAATAATAGCGCCACGTTGCTTTTGCCCTGGCGCCGCACACTGAACTCGGTCTTTAGCATAGGCCACTGCAGCTTGATAAGCTCGGTCCGACAAACCCACGCCTTGTAAGCCAACCACTAAACGCTCGTTGTTCATCATGGTAAACATGGCAGCTAAGCCACCATGTGGCTGGCCCACTAAATAACCCACTGCGCCGCCACTATCGCCATAGCTCATGACACAAGTTGGGCTAGCGTGAATACCCATTTTATGTTCTACATTAATGGCATAGGCATCGTTGCGCTCACCTAAACTGCCGTCGTCATTGAGCAAAAACTTAGGCACCAAAAATAAGGATATGCCTTTCACGCCGGCAGGCGCATCGGGCAATTTAGCCAACACCAAATGAATAATGTTGTCGGTCATGTCGTGGTCACCCCAGGTAATAAAGATCTTTTGACCTTTAATGAGGTAATGATCACCCTTAGGGGTGGCGCTGGACTTAATCGCTGCTAGGTCTGTGCCCGCATGGGGCTCGGTTAAGTTCATGGTGCCTGTCCACTCACCCGTTATCATTTTTTCTAGGTAGGTTTGCTTAATAACATCACTACCATGGGCGCTAATGGCTTCTATAGCACCTGCAGTCAACATGGGACACAAGCCTAAGGAAATATTAGCCGCTTGCATCATTTCCGCTACCGGCATGGAAAAGCTGAACGGCAAACCTTGACCACCAAACTCAGGCTCAAAATAAAGACCATTCCAACCACCCCGGGAATACTCTTGATAGGCTTGCTTAAAGCCTGCTGCCACTTTTACACCTTCGGCCTCCAGTTTTACCCCTTGCTGGTCGCCAGTTGCGTTGATCGGCGCCCACACTTGGCTTGCCAGCTTATCTGCCTCAAACAGCACAGCTTGCAGCAAGTCTTCGTTAGCATCTGCATGGTTAATTTTGCTCGCCAATATAGGCAGATCTAACAAACGATTAACGACAAAATTCATTTCATCTAAGGGGGCGTGGTATTCACTCATGGGGTAGCTCATTGTAAGTTAACTTGTTGGGGCTAATTTTAGCCTGACATTTGTTGCCAAGCAAAATTATGCCCATCATAATGACCCACGGGTTCCATAAAGAACTCGTCAGACTAGTTGAGACCTTTGCATAATACGATCGCCAAGTTAAAATGGCCTCAAATTCAAAAACCCATAAGGAGCGCACAGTGTCACAAGAGCACGGGTATTATTTACAAGATTTAAGTATAGGCATGCAATCTAGCTATGAAAAAACTATTAGAGCAGAAGACATTGATGCTTTTGCCGCTATAACGGGAGACACTAACCCTGTGCACCTAGATGAAGTTTACGCTGCTAGTACTCCATTCAAGGCTCGTATTGCCCATGGCATGCTCAGTGCAGGCTTAATTTCAACGGTACTTGGCACCCAATTACCCGGCCCTGGCTGCATTTACCTAGATCAACAAATCCGTTTTCGCGCACCGGTTTACATTAATGATGTGCTAGTGGCAACTGTGACAGTAGAGGAAATTAATGAACGCCGGGGACGTGTTAGCCTTAAAACCCAATGTTTTGTAAGTGGCAAGCTAGTGGCCGACGGCACGGCCTCGATGATGGTAGATCGCCGCTCTTAACATCCATATCGAGCAGCGTGGAAGAAGAAAAGCTGGGTTTATAACTTAGCCGTTAAACGTCTAATTTCTTCATCTCGGGCAATCAGTGTGCGTTGCAAGCCATTTAATTGTCCATTGACGTCAGAATTTTCGTTATCACGAGATTTAAGCAAGCTGCGCAGGTCTGACTCGCGCCTTATGGTGTCGGCCTTATCCACGATGGTGCGTTTTTTGAGTTCCTTGATGTCAAATTCCCGTTGCTGTAACTCATCCTCTAAACGCTTCAGACGATTAGAGGAGGCCAAGGCTTGGGTAGTTGATTTAGACATGTTACGGGACTGATTGGTGATTTCGCCACGATACCTGCGCAATTCTTCGTCCTGACTACGAATTTGGCTAAACTGCGTATCATGGGTCACCGTAGACCGAGCCACCTCACCTTGCAAGTCTTGTAATTGCGAGTTAAGCGCCGTTTCTTTTTTACCCCATTCATCCCGCAGCTTATCTAACTGATGACGATAATAGCTGACTTTGCTTTCTACCTTACTGATACTGACTTGATGGAGCGACATTTCCTCGCGCATGCGCGTATCCAATTGCTTTTTAGCTTCGTCGCTGCTGGATTGTGCACGCTTCATTTCGCCTTGATATTCAGCTACTTTATATTCTAGGCCACTAACATTGGTTTCTAGGGCTTTTAATTTGCTGCGCAACATGGCCTTTTCAGCTTCTAAATTTTTGACGTTATGCTCGTGTTCACTCAATTGCACACGCATACGCTGATTAGAATCCTCTAAGGCTTCTAGCTGCGCTTTGGATAGAAAAAGCTCATCTTCTAAGACAATACTAGAGGCCGGGGCCGCCTTATCTTCTTTGGCCGCAAGTTTCAGTTCAAGACTCGCATCCTTAAGAGCATTGTCCCAAATCAGTTGTACCGATTGATATACAGCATCGGGAACGTCTGGACGTTGGTTAAGGTTCATACTGGCCCGAAAGGCTACTTTACTTTCTTGTTCCATCCACCAGTGCTTAAGTTCAGCGCCAAGCTCTTCTGAGGGTTCAAGATTGAGTTTGTCAGCGATGCATTGCACACTAACCGACTCGCCAGCAAACATAAGTTCACTAGCAAGTTTATGGATTGCATTGGTGTCGATACGAGCAGCCATGAGGGCTATAATTCTCCAAAAAATAATACATCAATGTCTATTTTTAATTGATGTAACGTGTGACTTTATCTAAGGTAAAAGTTTACCCTGTCGCCACACAATAGCAATGCTAAAAGCGCGGCGATCTAGTCTTTAGTTACTAAGCAGGTACCATTTGACGCAATACATATTTTTGTATTTTTCCTGTGGCGGTTTTGGGTAAGGCGCCAAACACCACATGCTTGGGCACTTTAAAGCGTGCCATATTATCCTTACAATGCTGAATTAGCTCCGCGTCTGTGGCCAGGGCGCCGGGTTTTAACTGCACAAAAGCACAGGGTGTTTCACCCCACTTTTCATCGGGCCGAGCAACCACAGCAGCTTCTAACACAGCCGGGTGCTGATACAAGACGCCCTCAACCTCAATAGAGGAGATATTTTCGCCGCCAGAAATAATAACGTCTTTGGCTCGGTCCTTAATTTCCATATACCCATCTGCATGCCAGACACCCAAGTCACCAGAACGGAACCAGCCGCCGGCAAAGGCTTCTGCTGTAGCCGTAGGGTTCTTTAAATAGCCTTTCATCACCATATTGCCACGTAAGCAAATTTCACCCATGGTGGTGCCATCCTTAGGCACCGGCAGCATGGTTGTGGGATCCATTACTGCGTGATCTTCCTGAGCAGGTCCACGCACACCTTGGCGAGCCTTAATGGCCGCTTGTTCCGGTGCTGATAGTTGCCCCCAGCGCGGCTCTTGCCATTCACAAATAACGCAGGCGCCAAATGTTTCTGTGAGCCCATAAACGTGAGTCACATCAAAGCCCAAATCTTGCATCGCTTGGATCACAGCGGCCGGAGGTGCGGCACCTGCAGTCATCACTTTAACTTGATGGCTTATGCCCTGCTTATGCTCATCATCGGCGTTGTTAATCATATTCAAGACAATGGGTGCGCCGCCAAAATGGGTGACCTTTTCTTGCTTAATTAACTCTAGTATTTTTTCTGCCCGCAAATGTCGAATAAACACATTACTGCCGGCCAACAAAGCCGTAGTCCAGGTAAAACACCAACCATTACAATGAAACATTGGCACAACGGTCATAAAGGTTGGAAATTTTGGCATGTCCCAAGTTAAGGCCATATTCATGGCCGTTAAATAAGCCCCACGGTGGTGATAAACCACGCCCTTAGGGTTGCCTGTGGTGCCTGAGGTGTAATTAAGACTAATGGCCTGCCATTCGTCCTTGGGCATTTGCCAAGCAAAGCTATGCTCTCCCTGAGCCACTAATTGCTCGTAGGTAAAAGTGCCAATCAGCTGACCGCCTTCAAAACTTGGGTCATCTATGTCGATAACTAATGGCTTTACCTGACAAAGCGTTAGCGCCTCCGCAACCAGAGCAGAGAATTCACGATCCACCAAGACTAGTTTAGTTTCGGCATGATCAAAAATAAAGGCAATACTCGCCGCATCAAGCCGAGTGTTAATGGCATTGAGCACAGCACCTGCCATGGGCACGCTATAATGCGACTCGAACAATTCTGGCCCATTGTGGGACACCACAGAAACCGTATCACCTAAGCCGATGTCATGCTGTTGCAGCGCATCGGCTATGGCACAGCAGCGCTGATATGTTTGTAACCAAGTGCGGTGTATATCACCATAGATTTGCGCTATACGCGTTGGATAAACCTCAGCGGCTCGTTTGAGTAATGATAGAGGTGACAGGCTCTGAAAATTAGCCTGATTTTTTCCAAGGTTGATGTCGTACATGGTTTTACTCTGGAGGGGGTTCAAAACAGCAGCTTAACTAATAGTGCCAACGAAGACCAGCCTGGCATGTTGGTGGACGGTTATCGGTCGGCGGTTTGCGGTTAACTGCCGACTGCCAACCGTCTACTTTGAAAGGCGGTCTATAGCCGTTTTCAGACGTAAGTCTAACGGTGCTCGTACATCAATTTTTTTATCCGTGCTTGGGTCCAGCAAACGTAATTGAGCCGCATGTAAGAACAATCGATTGAGCCCTACTTTGCGTTGCTGTTGGTTGATCTCATCAACCCCATATTTTGGGTCACCAACGATAGGATGCCCCATATGCTGACAATGGACACGAATTTGATGGGTACGGCCAGTAATAGGCTTAGCTTCAACCAAAGTGAATTGACCCAACTCTTGCAACACGCGGTAACGGGTAATACTACGCTTACCGGCTTGATCAACACGCACCATGCGCTCACCGGACTGCACCACATTTTTTTGCAAGGGCGCATCCACTTTTTGGCAGCCTTTAGGCCAACCACCTATGACTAAGGCTTGATAAATCTTATCAATACCACCCTCACGCAACTGAGCATGAATGGCACGTAGGGTAGAACGTTTTTTGGCCACCATGATGCAACCCGACGTATCACGGTCTAAGCGGTGCACTAGCTCTAAGGAGCGTTCATTAGGATACAACTGGCGCAAACTTTCGATTAAGCCTAAGTTAATGCCGCTGCCACCGTGCACAGCCAAACCATGGGGCTTGTTAATGATCAATAAGCCAGGGCTCTCATACAAGACAGCATCTCGCAACTGCTTCTCTAAGCCCTTACCCACCGGTGCTGGGGTGTTAGCAGCAGGCAACTTAACCGGCGGCAAGCGTACAATGTCGCCGTCTTTGAGTTTATAATCAGGCTTTATACGGCCCTTATTAACCCGCACTTCGCCTTTTCTCACAATGCGATAGATAAGACTCTTAGGCGCACCTTTGAATTGAGTTATAAGAAAATTATCAATACGCTGGCCTGCCCTATCGTCGTCAATAGTGACGAATTTAACAGTTGTTGCCGTTAAAGCTGGGGGCGGTGTCGGTTTTTGTTGCATAAATGAGAAACTAATGGTGTTATTAATTGCGAGCTATGGGCGCGAATGGTAACATAGCGCTCACTGAAACTGAGATATATTCAGTTATTGGGCCAGAATAATGTGCCCATTTCAGTCGAACAATATTATAGGTGGGCCTGACAAACCCAGCCCGTTGATTTTGCCTTTAAATTTTAGCTTTTTATTAGCTCCGCAAAATCCAAATGAAATAGGCTGTAACTCGGGTTTCCCAAGTTATTTAAAGTAAAACCACCCGTTTTACCCAGTTACGGCGAATTAATTTATGCTTGGTGTTTAGGTGTAGATGTACCCTACCCATGGACCTGGTCTGAAATACGAAATAACGCTTAGAGCAAGCGCAAAGATATAGAATAAACAGAGCCAAAGGCAATGCCTATCGAGCTGCTGGTGAGCTAACCCAAAAGTTAGCCTAAATCTTTAAATTGCCTAACTAACAGACCAATAACATAGTGCGCCCTGCTTAAGCAGCGTGCATTTATCCGAGAAGGTAGCGGTTTCCTGCACCGTTAGGGCTTAAACACAGCCCAAGTACGCCCGTAAAGATATTAATTGCCGTAGGGTAAATGGGTTTCAAGTAATTGAAAACCATGAAAAGAATGCTCATTAATGCAACTCACCCAGAAGAGTTGCGCGTTGCCCTGGTCGATGGCCAGCGTATGTACGACCTAGATATTGAATCTGGCGCTCGTGAACAAAAAAAGGCCAACATATACCGTGGCCGTATCACCCGTGTAGAACCCAGCCTTGAAGCTGCGTTTGTAGACTATGGCTCTGAACGCCACGGCTTCTTGCCACTTAAAGAAATTTCTAAGCAATACTTCAAAGACCCATCACAAAGCGGCCGATCTAGCATCCGCGAGCTGGTGAAAGAAGGTCAAGAAATTGTTGTGCAGGTGGACAAAGAAGAACGTGGTAACAAAGGCGCTGCCTTAACTACCTTTATCAGTCTTGCTGGTCGTTATTTGGTATTAATGCCTAACAACCCTCGCGCTGGCGGCATTTCACGCCGCATCGAAGGCGAAGAACGCTCCCAACTGCGGGAGGTTATGAACCAACTTACGGTACCTGCCGACTCTGGCGTGATCGTACGTACGGCGGGCATTGGCCGTAGCGCAGAAGAAATTCAATGGGATTTAGATTACCTACAACAGTTGTGGGAATCCATCACTAGTGCTTCTGACAAGCAGGCTGCGCCTTTCTTAATTTACCAAGAAAGCAACGTTATCATCCGTGCCATGCGTGATTACTTGCGCCCAGACATTGGTGAAGTGTTAATTGATGAGCCAAAGGTGCATCAAGATGTGCTGACCTTTGTAAAGCAAGTCATGCCCAGCTACGAAAACAAGATCAAACTGTACGATCAAGACGTACCCCTGTTCAACCGCTACCAAATTGAATCGCAAATCGAGACTGCCTTCCAACGTGAAGTTACCCTTCCTTCTGGCGGCGCCATCGTTATCGACCCAACGGAAGCCTTGGTGTCAATCGACATTAACTCGGCCCGTGCCACTAAGGGCAGCGACATTGAAGAAACCGCCCTTAACACCAATCTAGAAGCAGCAGAAGAAGTTGCTCGTCAGTTGCGTTTGCGTGACATGGGTGGCCTTGTGGTCATCGATTTCATCGATATGGGCCCTATGCGTAACCAACGTGCCGTAGAAAACAAATTGCGCGACAGCCTTAAGCTAGACCGCGCCCGAGTACAAGTAGGACGTATCTCTCGCTTTGGTTTGATGGAAATGTCACGCCAGCGTTTACGCCCTTCCCTAGGCGAAACCTCCGGTATTGTTTGTCCACGTTGTAGTGGTCAAGGCAGCATCCGTGACGTAGCCTCGCTGGCTCTATCCATCATTCGTTTAATCAACGAAGAAGCTAGCAAAGATCGTTCTGCCGAAATTCGTGCAGTATTGCCTGTTAATATGGCCACCTATTTGCTTAACGAAAAGCGCTCTGAGATTTTAGAAGTAGAAAAAACGGCCGGTGTACGCGTGGTCATTATACCTAACCCACAAATGCAGACACCTCACTTTGAAGTCAGCCGTTTACGGGATGACAGCGAAGCGGCGCAAGCCGAAGAGACCAGCTACGAAATTGATCTAGAGCAGCATCATTTTGATGCCAAAGAGTTTGACGCCAAGGTTCAGGCTAACGTGGAAAAGCCAGCTGTACAAAGCATCCAACCATGCCAACCTGCGCCAGCCAGCGCCGCACCAGCGGCTAAAGCCAGCTCTGCAAGCGCAAAAGCAGCTAAATCTGCAAGCCTGGGAGCACGCATTAAACGCGCCTTAGGTCGCTTAATTAGTGGCTCAGCAGATGAAGCTGCCAAGGCTGAAACCTCGGCTCCTGCAAGAACTACTAACCGTCGCAATGAGTCGCGCGCCGACTCTCGCAATAGCCAACGCCGCAACCAGGGTGATGACCGTCGACGTGGTCGCAACGGCAACCGCCGTAATGACTCGCGTAATGACTCGAGTAATGATTCACGTAACGACTCACGTAATGACTCGAGTAATGATTCACGTAACGACTCACGTAACGACTCACGTAATGATTCACGTAATGATTCACGTAATGACTCGCGCAATGAAGGCCGTAACCAAGAGCGCAACAATGATCGTAGTGATGACAAGCGTAATAATCGTCGTCAGGACAATCGCAACAAAAATCGTGAACCCAAACAGCCAGAAGTAGAAAGCCAAACAAGTGCCGCACCTGCAGTACCTGAAGAGGCCTATGAATCTAATGCTAACCGCAGCCGCGAGCAAAAGCGCCGACGTGATCGCAGCGCTAAACGCAGCAACCCTCGACCACAAGCAGAGCAAGCCGAACAGGCTGAAGTGGTAGCAGATGTTGCAGTGGTAGCAGATGTTGCAGTGGTAGCA